>Ga0134122_10000099_pt1 | contig 46577 bp, 32 predicted proteins | sample KB302_FD_96461 | JGI IMG/M metagenome (GOLD analysis project Ga0134122, IMG submission 96461) | Terrestrial soil microbial communities without Nitrogen fertilizer from Kellogg Biological Station, Michigan, USA - KB3-0-2 | ecosystem: Environmental > Terrestrial > Soil > Unclassified ... | reverse complement strand
TCCTCGCTGCTTCGGGCGCCTCTCCGCTTTCCCGTCAGGGCGAAGCGGGATCGAGAATCGTGACCGGAAGACTCCGGAAATGAGCGATATTGAACGTGAGCAGCCGGGCGATGCCGTAACTTTGCATGGCCGCCACCAGCCGCACGTCGTGCGCCCGAAAGCCTGTCACACCGTAGGATTCGACCAGACTTTGCCAAAGCCTGCTCAACTCCTCGCGGTCAGGAAGCAGCGTAAAACGCCGTTGAAAGAAGCGCAGCCAGTGACCGGCCTGGGCCGGGGTCATTCCCAACCCGTTGCTCCCCGCGGGAGGAGCCCCCGGCGGACGGGTCGCCACTACCCAGAACTCGTATAAATTCTGGGGAACGAGAGCCAGCAGCTCTCGGCGTCCCAGGAGGGTCTGGATTGCCGCACGCGCCGTAACGGCTTGCGCTTCCTGCGATCGCGTCATCCGGGTGAGCAGGTTTGTATCCAGCAGGATCATTCGACTTCGCCGCGCGTATAGACGGTTTCGCGCGCGTCGTCTAGATCCTTGACGTCCACCATATAGGGGAGCATTTCGGCGAAGATGTCCTCCCCTTTCGGTTTTCGCGCCTCCGCCGAAGCCGGCTCTTCCACAAAGACCACGGCCTCGCGGACATCACCGGGCATCCGGACCAGGTTCTCGGCGATTTGCTGCTTCGTTCCTCTCAGAACGTGCGTCTGCATGATTCAACTCCGTAGGTTTGCGTAGCAACTACCAGGTCTCTCTTGACGCAGATCTATCTTTTCTGAATGCCGCTCCGATGGCAACCCAACCGGCTGCGCCGCCCTTCGAGAGCTGGCACGCTGGGCCAACGTGAGAACCTGCCGCCCGAATCGAGTACGAGATCAGGAGTCCGGCGGATCGCCGTCGCCGTCGTCGTCCCGCCGCGCGACTTGGACCACCTGGGTGGCGTTCATCACGCGGGTCAGGTTTTCGATGTCTTCAGGACGGATCGGAGCGCCGGCCAGCGCTCCCACCTCGAGCATTGCGGAGAGAAAAATCTTCGCACACAAATTCCGTTTCTTCCGAGCCATGGCTCCTCCATTCGCCGGTTCCCGAAAACGAAGGGGACGGCGAGGAAGGAGGACCGCGGAAGAGGACGGGCGCTTCGCGCTCGATCCGGTTGAGATCGGCCTCTGGCGATTCGTAGCGAACCGCGCGGACGGGTGGCGGTACGAGATGGCCAACTTCCAAATAGCACGGCGCGAGGCCCCAGATCGCCGCCGGAACGACGAGCAGCGCGAGGCACAGGGCCGCGAGGCAGAGGATGGCGATGGGTTTGCGCATGGGGGCGGGTGAGAACTGACGGTTATTTTACCACCGCAGCGACCAACTCGTTGTGGAGTGCGGCGACGCGTCGCCGCTTTGACCGGAGTCTTCACACGATCACCAGCGTCTAAAGCGCCGACACGTCGGCGCACTCCAAATGGGGTCCTGTAACCTTTCGGCGGCCGCCGCGTAATCAGATCTGGCTTCGATTTCTACATTGTAGAGGCCGCGGCCCGACGAATCATGAAACCCGCTCTCCAAGACCCCAAGCCCCCGAGGCGGCTCCCCCGCCTTGCCGCGGCCCTGTTCCGGTCTTTCGTTCCGACCGCGGAGCGCGACGAGGTGCTTGCCGACCTTGCGGCGGAGCACGCGGAGCGGGCGGCGACCGGGGGCCGGTGGGCCGCCGGGATTTGGCTCTGGCGGCAGCTGTGGGGATCGCTTCCCGCCCTCGTCCGTCGGAGCTGGTGGCGGGGTTGGACGGGGTTCGAGCCGCGCGCAAGTCGCATGCAACCTGGAGGTTCTGCCATGGAAAGTTGGATTGTGGATCTGCGCTACTCCGCCCGGCGGCTCGCGAGCCGGCCTGGTTATCTGATGCTCGCCGTCCTTACCCTGGCACTCGGCGCCGGGGGGTCGGCCGCGATCTACAGCGTCGTCCGCACGCTGCTGCTCGAACCGCTGCCGGTCGCCCGCGAGGCGGAGGTGGGAGTGCTTTGGGATCCGGGGGATTGGACGGAAGAGGAGTTCCTCTACCTCCGGCCGCACTTCCCGGGTTTTTCGCGGATGGCCGCGATGACCACCCAGGATTCGACCTTGGAGCTTCCCGGCGAGCCGCTGCGGATGGTCCACGGCACCCTCGCCACGGCCGAGCTGTTCGACGTGCTGGGCACGGCGCCTCTCCTGGGGCGCACGTTCAAGGCGGGAGACGATCTGGCGGGCGCCGAGCCGGTCGCGGTGCTCTCCCACGGACTGTGGCGGGAGCTGGGCGGGGACGCCTCGATCCTCGGCCGCCGGCTCGAAGTGGGCGGCATCTCGCGGACCGTGGTCGGCGTCATGCCGAGCGGCTTCTGGTTCCCCAGCCCAACGACCCGAATCTGGACCGCCGTGCCGCTCAGCAGCACGAACCGGTCGGGGAACTACGCGCTCGTCGGGCGGGTCGCTCAAAGCGCGCGGGTGGACCACATGGAGGGTCCGCTCCAGGCCCTTGCGAAGACGCTCGGCGCGCGGTTCAAGTATCCGACGGATTGGGACAAGACCAAGTCCCCTGCCATCACGCCGCTGCGCGAATTCCTCGTCGGCAAGATCCGCCCGAGCCTTTTGGCGACCTCCGCCGCGATGGCGCTGATCCTGATGATGGCCTGCGTCAACGTCGCGGCGCTGATGCTCGGCCAGGTGGGCCGGCGGAGCACGGAGCTATCGGTGCGGACGGCGCTCGGGGCGGGACGGAAACGGCTGCTGCAGCAGCTCGTCATCGAGTCTCTGCTGATCGGCGCTCTCGCCGGGGCGGCCGGTGCCCTGATCGCCATGGCGGGTTTCCAAGTGCTGGTCGGATCGCTTCCGCTCGGGGAACTGGCCGAGACGGCGCGGCTCGACTGGACGCTGTTCTGGGCGGCGATCGGGGTCGCGCTGATCGCCGCGGCGGCGATCGTCGTCGTGCCGGGTATCGCGCTCTGGCGGGGGAACCTCCAGGGCTCGATCGCGACCTCGCGGACCGGCGGTATTTCCGGAGCCGGAGGCCGCGGCGGGCGCCTCGACGGCGGGCTGGTGGTCACCCAGATCGCCCTCGCGGTGCTGCTCGCGGCGGGCGCGGGGCTCCTCCTGCGCAGCGTCGCGGCGCTTCGCGCCATCGATCCCGGCCTGCACGTGGACCGTATTGCGGTGCTCGACGCCGCGATGCCGAGCGAGCTGTCTTCGGATCAGCGACGCCAGGAGGTGCTCAGCCTCCTGCCGGCGCTGGAGAAGCTGCCCGGCGTCCGCGCGGCCGCCGCGACCCAGAAGCTGCCGTTGCGCGGCCCGGGCGACTCCTGGGGCATCGCGATCGAGGGCAAGCCGGATCTCGCCGAGAGCACCACCTATTTCCGCATCGTCACTCCCCACTACTTCCAGGCCCTCGGCATGCCGATCCGGCGCGGGCGCGGGCTGCTCGCCACCGACCGCGCCGGGACGGAGCGCGTGGTGGTGATCAACGAGGCGCTCGCCGCGAAGTACTTCCCCGGCGAAGACCCGCTCGGCCGGATTCTTCATACCGGGTTCGACGAGCGGGGGGAAAGGATCGTCGGAGTGGTCGGCAACGTGCCTGAGGCGAACCTGTCCGAACCGCCCGTTCCCGCCCGGTACATGCTGTACGAGCAGGTGCCGTACGCCTCGTACCAGGTGTCGTTCGTCCTCTCGGCGGCGAGCGCCCAAGAGGTCCCGCGGCTGCTCGAAGCCGGCCGCGGAACGATCGAGCGCGAAGGCCGGCGGATCGCGCTTCAGCGCACGGTCACCTTCGGCTCGATCTTCGAGGAGGCGATCGGCGCGCCGCGGCAGATCGCCGTCCTGCTCTCGCTGCTCGCCGGCCTCGCCCTGGTGCTGGGCGCGGTGGGGGTCTACGGCATGATCTCCCAGTTCGTCACTCGCCGGACGCGGGAGTACGGCATCCGCATCGCCCTCGGCTTGAAGCCGGTGCGCGTGGTGACGCAGGTGATGGGCCGGGGGCTCCGGCTGGTGGTGCTGGGGAGCGCAGCGGGCATCGTGGGGGCGCTGCTCTCCACGCGGCTCCTGGCTTCCCTGCTCTACGGCGTGGGAGCCACCGACCCGCGGGCGCTCGTCGGCGCGGTGGTCGCCCTGCTTGCGGTCGGCGCGCTCGCCGCCTTCGTCCCCGCCCGCCGCGCGAGCCGCACCGATCCGGCGTCCGTGTTGCGGCAGGAGTAGCTGCCGATGAAACCCGCCACGGCCGCCGACCTCGCCCCCATCGGAAGCTTCGAAGAGCAGGTGATGCTCGCCGTCCTGCGCACCGCGCCGGAGGCCTACGGCATGAACGTGCGCCGCGAGCTGGAAAAAGTGGCCCGCCGAGACGTGACCATCGGCTCGGTCTACGCCACCCTCGATCGCCTGGAGGCCAAGGGGCTGGTCGCCTCCGAGCGGGCCGCATCTCTGGACGACGCCGGCTCGCGCCGCATCTTCTCGGTCACTCCCCTCGGCGCCTTGGCCATGACTGAAACCCGGGCGATGCGCGAACGGCTGTGGGAGGGTGTCGAGCTGCGGGCATTGCTGGGGAGTGCGTAGCCCGTCGGCACGCACCTCCCCTCATGGCATAATCCACCCTCCTTTCCCGGAGGGTTTCGCCATGCGTAAGATCACTATCTTCCTCACTTTTCTCCTCCTCGCCGTCAGCACTTCCCACGCCGCCGTTTCGGGAAAGATCGGGCGCAAAGGGGTCACGGTCAACGTCGTCGATGCCGTGCTCTACGAGGGGAAGGACTTCTTCGGCGACGACCCCGCGCTGATCCTCCGGCTTTCCGCGGCGAAGCTCGATCATGCCGCGATCGACGAGGCGATCGATCTCGATGGAGAGATTGACCGCCAGGTCGAAGGTTCGCCGAACGTGACGCTGGAATTCCGCATGGACGGCTCGTGGTCGGGGGGCGGCGGCTATTACATTCCGGAGGCATCCTGCGGTTGGTGTCAGGACGGCGCGATCGCGGAAATGGCGAAAACCAAGTTCGAAAAGGATGTCCTTTCGGGGACGATCAAAGTCGTCTCGGCCACCTTGAAGGACGGCGACGGCCCCGACATCGATCTCACGCTCTCGGTCCCGATCTATCGGGTCAAGGGTCTGACGGAACTTCCGAAAGGCGGCGGCGAGCCGGCGCGGGCGTACCTCGCGTGCGCCGCGGCGATGACGGAACAGGCCAAGCCCGACAAGGCCGCCGTGATCTCCGCTTGTTTCGCCAAAGACGATGCGTGGGTCGCCAATTTGAATCTCGAAAATTACCCGGAATTCGCCGATCTCACGACGCCCGTGCGCTACGAGATCGGGAAAGGGTCGATGCTCGAAGAGGTGAAGGTCCTCTCGGGGCGGACGAAGGGCAAGCGCGCCGCCCTTGAAGTCGAAGGCAAACTCATCGACCGTTCGTCCGAACCGCCCTCGATCGAACGCTATCGCGGCCAGGTGTTCCTCGCCCTCACCGGCGACGGGTGGCGCCTCCGCGGCGGCGACATCGAGCCGGTCTACGACTAGGGATCGCTCTCTTTCCCCGTCCCCAGCGTACCGGCGAAGTAGGCGTCGCTGAGGAATTTGGCGACGCAAAAGGCGGTCGACCAACCGGCGAGGCCGGAGGTATAGAACCTCGCCGCCGCGAAGAACGTGGCGGACCAGACGACGAAGAACATCGCGATCTGCCACCACGCGATCGGGGTCGCAAGGCCGCGCGCGGCCCGATCGCTGCGCTTTGCGAGGTAGCGTCCGCCCAGCGCGAGCAGACCGAGCAGGGGAACGGCGTGAGGAATGACGCTGAGGATGACGATCAGCCAGCGCGCCCCGGCGTTCCATCCGGGCGTGCTGACCAGCTTGCCGCCGCCGCGCTCCCGGAAGCGGCGAAGGTCGCGCACCGCCCCGACCACGCCGCCGAGCAACGTGACCCCCAAGGGCCAGAGGATCTGAGATTCGCGCAAGGCCGCGGAAGGGTCACGCAGCAGGGCGAGGACCGCGTCGCCCATCTTCAGCACGGCGGAGATCAGGGCCAGGTTGCAACCCAGAATCACCGCAAAAATAAACAGCAGGAGGGCGAGACGCGCCGGGAGGAATTGCTTCAGATTGTCGGCCCGGGCCTCGGGCGGGACGAAGCGGCTCTCGACCGCCTCGACGACCGAGAGCAGAAGCGCCTCGAAGGCCACCAGCAGCACCAGACCCAGCGGGTCGATCCGGCCGGAGACCAGCAGGAAGCCGATGAACGCGTTGCTCGCGAACACCGCCAGGAGCTGTTCGAGCTGCGCCCGGCGGTCGCGCGGAGGCCGGCGTTCCTCAAGGGCGCTCGGCGCGAGGGTGCTCGGGGCGGGGGCGCTCGGGGCAAGGGGGAATCTATGTCGTTTGGATTTCCTGGCCATCGAGCGCGGCCCTCCTCTCTCTGCTTTTTCTCTTACCTCGCCACCCGGAACGGGTACTCCCCGACCGCCACCTCGCCGCCGCCCTTTTCCACTCCCGCGATCTTGAGCCGGTAGAGCCCGGGAGCGAGCATCTTCCCGGGGAGCAGGATCACGAGCGTGTCGCGGCCGTCCGGACGCAGGCCGTCCGAGGTCCAGATCGCCCGGCCGGCGGAGCCGGAGAGGGTGGCGCGATAGGCCGGGTGATCGACCGTCGCCAGCTCGATCGCGAGGAGGAACGAGCCGTCGCGGTCGGGGATCCGCAGCTGGTTCACCGGCTCGCGCGACCCTTCGCCGCTTCGCACCGCGGCGAGGATGAAGTAGGGAACGTTCACTTGCGGCGAGGGGCTCGAAGCGGGCACGGGCGCCGGGGCGCCGCGCTCTTGGGCGAGCTGTTCTTCGAGGCGGCGGCGCTCGGCGGCGCCGGTTCGTTCGACATCGCGCAGGCGGGCTTCCAGAGCGGCGCTCCGCGAGGCGGTTCCCGCCGTCGAGGCGGACTTCTCGGCCAGCTGTTGTTCGAGGCCACGGTTGCGCACGGCAAACCAGGTCGGGAGAACGACCAGCGCGGCGAGGGCTCCGGCGAGGGCGAGCCGCCGCCCGCGGGAGAGCAGCGCGAGGGCGGCGAGGAAGCCTACCGCCGCGCGCTCCTGGGAGGCTTTCGCGAGATCCTCGGCCGCGACCTGGAGCATTCCTTCGCGGAAGCCCTCCGCCGCTTCGAGCTTCTCCAGGCACTCCGCGCAGTCGAAGTAGTGGGCCTCGAAGGCGTCGCGCTCCGCCTCGGGGAGGCGGCCGGCGAGATAGGCGCCCACCAGATCGCGCGCCTCGACCTCGTCGTGCACGGCGTGGAGCGGATCGTTCATCCGGCCTTCCCTGCCGCCGCCTGGCGGCGCTCGAACAGCTCCTTGTAGCGTTGGCGGGCGCGGAACAGCACGCGGTTGAAATGGAGGTCGGAGAGCCCGAAATCGCGGCGGATCTCCTCCTTCTCGTCGCCCGCGATGTAGTAGCGGGAGAGGATCTCGCGGTCGCGGTCGTTGCGCAGATCGGCGAGCACGCGGCGCACGGTCGCGGCGCGCTCCCGGGCGAGCAGGCTCGCGAGCTGCCCCGGAGCCGGATCGGGCGCCACCTCGGTCTTCTCCGGGTCTCCGAGCCACCTGCCGCGCCGGGTGCCGTTCCGCGCCGAGGTCAGGAAGAGGTTCCGCGCCATGCCGCAGACGAAGCCCGGCAGCCGCTCCGGCTCGCGCAGCTCCCCACCGCGCACTTTCTCGATCACCCGCCGGAACGTCTCCTGGTACAGGTCCTCGGCGAGCGCGCCGTCGCGGGTGAGCCGGGAGAGCAGAAAGCGCAGCGCGCGGGCGAAGCGATGCACCAGATCGGCCTCGGCGGCGGGATCGCCGCGGCCGATCCGGCGCACGAGATCCGCCATCGCATCGGAGGGCGGATCGGGGATCGCATCGGAGGGCGGATCGGGGATCGGATCGGCCCCTGTCGCCTCGGCTCGACCGCTCATGAAAGGTTCATCGCCTGGAAGGGGGCGATGATACCAGAGGACTCCGGTCATACCCGTTGGTCAACCTCTCCGGGAGGAGGCGGCCCGGGACCGCGCCGCGCGGCGCGCGCGGAGGAACCGGCACAGGTCGCGCAGCAGGGAGGAGCCCTTCTCGAACGGCGGAATGTGCGCCTCGGCCGCGAAGCTCCCGGCGTTGCCGGTCGAGAGCGGATCGGTTTGGATCTCGCCGCGGATCGTCGCCAGGCCGCCCCCGGCCGACGCCGGAGTCAGCAGGAGCTGGACCTGGCATTTCACGGCGGCCGGCCCGATCTTTGCCGCAACGCCGCTCGCAGCGAGCGTGTCGGCTTTGACCGAGAGGTCGAGCCCGGCGACCGTGCACCAACGGCCGCTCCCATCGAGCCAGGCCAGGTCGTAGACGGGCGGAATCACCTCCTTGCCGATCGCGATCAGCAGGGAGCCGCCCACGACGAACGCGTCCTCGGGAATCCCCTCGCCTTTGGACGTGATCTCCCACGAGGTGATTTTCCAACCCTCGGGCCGCGCGAAATCATCCGTTGCCATCTTTCGCTCCTCCTGAGACGCGGGAGCCCGGCGGAATCGCCGACGCCCCACGCACAAGTTTCCCGAAGGCCCGTTCTATCCCAGGCCCTCGCCCCGCTTCTCGGATACGGGTTCCGTTTGGACCTGCTCGGCTCCTTCGTGTGCGCGCCTGCGGCGCTGCCAGTCGCCTGCGCGGTTCAATCGGAAACCGTATCGGTGACTCCTACGATCCCGCCCAGTCGCCTTGCAGCACGAATCCGCTCCAGTAGTAGGGCGAGCGCCACCGCGCCTCGGCGCGAACGCCAAGCTGCGCCTTCCGGAGCGCCGCGGCGGGCGTGAGGCCCTCGGCCAGCAGCCCGCGGTAGAAGCGCGACATCAGCTCCGCTGTGGCGCGATCCTCGACCCGCCAAAGACTCGCGAGCACTTGGCGGGCGCCGCCGTAGAGAAAACCCCGCGTGAGGCCGACCAGCCCCTCGCCGCGCACCTTTTGCCCGAGAGCCGTCTCGCAGCCCGAGAGCACCACGAGGTCCGCGCCGAGCCGCAGGTTGTAGACGTCGGGAAGGCCGAGGAACCCTTCCTCGGGCGCCCCCCGCTCGTCCACCCGCGAGAGCATCAGCCCGGAAAGCGCGGGCGTCGCCGCGTCGATCACGCCGTGGGTCGCGAAGTGGACGATCCGGTAGCGGGCGATCTCGGGCGACAGCGCGGTCGCCCGGTTGGCTTCGAAGTCGAGCGCGAGAAGCGACCGGCCGCGCGGAGGGATCGCCGGGGTTGCGGCGATCGCGGCGATCGCCTCCGCCTCTCGCCGGGTCCAGGGGAGGCGCGCGAACGCGTCGGCCTCGCGCGGAGCGGGAGCGCGAAGATTCGAGCCCGCCGCGGCCGCCCCCTCCGGGCTCCGCCGCACCCGCGGGTCGTCCGGACCGAACACCGGGTCGGCGAGCACCGCGACCGCTCCCGGCGCGGGCACCCGGCGGCCCAGCCGGCGCGCGAGAACGACCGACGAGGCCGAGAGCGCGTCCGCCACCTCGTGGCGGGCGAGCAGGGGGATAGGACGACCGCCCTCCGCGGCGCCCGCGTCCGGAATCGGCAGCGCCGCGAACGGCACGTACTGCAACTCGCCGTCGAGCACCACGATCAGCCGCCGCTCGCCGAGCCGCGCGGCAACCGGGCCGAGCAGCATCGCCGAAAGGCGCGCGGCGGCTCGGTCGAGATTCTCGCCCTCCCCCCCGAGCACCGACAGCCGCTCGTAGACCGCGCGGGCCGCCGCCTCGACCTCGGCGCGCGGCGGGAGCGTAAAGCCGGCGACCGACTCCGCGTCCACCGCCCAGAGGAAGCTGCGCTCTTCGCCCAAGGAGACTTCGAGCAGCAGGCTGCCGTCGGCAAGGAGAGCCTGGATCTCGGCGGCGGTCGCCGGCCGCGGCCGGGTGAGCTCGGCGTAGTGCGGGCTCTTCGCGCGGATCTCGGCATCGAGAGCGGCCAGCTCATCGATCGCCGCGCGCACCTCGACCTCCGCCGCACGCCGACGCTCCTCTCCCGCCGGACGGCTTGAAAGCTCGGCCCTCCGGCCGGCCTTGGCGTTCAGCCGCACGAGCAGATCGCGCTCCCGCTCGCGCAGCGCCGGATCGATCCCCTCCCGGATGTCGGCGCGCGACTCCTGAAGCAGGTCGAGAAGCGAGCGGGCGCGCGACCGCTCGGCGATTTCGAGCCCCGCGGCGGGCTCGCGCGCCGCCATCGCGAGGTCGATCGCCATCTCGAACGCGGCGCGCTGCGCGGCGAGATACGAGGCGCGCAGGTCCGGATCGCTCTCGCTCGCGCGAAGCGTCTCGATCAGGCCGAGCGCCTCGTCGAGCCGACCGCGCGCCGTCTCCGGCCGGCCGAGCTTCCGTTCCGCGCGGGCGAGCCCGACCAGCGCCTCGATCGAGCGGACGGGGGACTGGACCGTCCGGGCGAGATCGAGCGCCGCGTCGAACGACCGGCTCGCCGGCTCCGCCCGCCCGAGCGCGAGCTGCGCCGCGCCGAGCAGTTGGTGCACTGCGGCTTCATCGATCCGGTCCTCGATCTGCCGCGCGAGATCGAGCGCGGGACCCAAGTCGGCCAGCGCAGCTTCCGCCTCGCCCGCCGCGAGACTCGCTTTGCCGGAGAGCAGGCGCGCGAGCAGCTCGCCGCGCCGGTCGGACGCCGCATTCGCCGCGGCGGCGGACCGGCGGCCGAGGTCGAGCGCCGGCCCCACCTCGCCGGCCTGGAGCCGCGCGTAGCCGACCGCGACCTCGGCCGCCGCGGCGCCCTTCGCATCGCCCGCCGCGCGCCGGATCGCGAGCGCCCCTTCCAGGTCTTCAAGCGCGCGGGAAAGGTCACCGAGCCCGTAGTAGGCGGCGCCCCGGTTGCGCAGCACCGAGGCCTCCCACAGCCGGTCGCCCGACGCCTGAAACAGCGCGAGCGCCGGGGTGTAGGCATCGAGTGCCCGGCCGAAATCGCCGAGGTCGTTGTAGAGAGCGCCCAGGTTGTTGAGCGTCCGCGCCTCGCCGCGCCGGTCGCCGAGCGCGCGCCAGAGCGCGAGCACCTCTCGATCCGCCGCGAGCGCCGCCGCGGGCTCGCCGAGGCCGTGGTAAACCGCCGCCAGGTTGTGGAGCACGTTCGCCTTCCACGAGCCGGTCTCCCCCGCCGCCGCGAACGCGTCGAGCGCTTGGCCGTAGACCACGAGCGCCTCGCGCAGGCTGCCGCCCGAGTGGAGCGCGAAACCGAGGTTGTTGAGCGCCTTGGCCTGCTCGTAGGTGCGGCCGAGGCGGCGTTCGAGATCGAGCGCCCGCCGCTGCGCCTCCGCCGCCCCCGAAGTATCGCCCGCCGCCGTGCGGGCTAGCCCTAAGCCACTCCAGGCCGCCGCCTGCCCTCCCTCGTCGCCAAGCGCGGCGAAGCGGTCGAGCGCCTCGGAAAAGCGGTCGAGCGCGGCCGTCGGCTCGCCGAGCGCAAGCGCGATCCCGCCCCGCGCGAGGGCACAGCGCGCCTCGTCGGAACCGCGCCCCAAGGCGCGCCAGCGCAGCCCCGCCTGCTCGTAGAGCGCGGCCGCCTGCCGCTTGTCCTCCGCGCCCTCCCGGCGGTTCGCGGCACCGGCCTCGGTGAGCAGGCGCTCCGCTTCGACGCGCCCGCGCTCCGCCTCGCTCCCCTCCCCGATCTCCTCCAGCCGGATCGCGTACGTCCCGGGCGCCGCGCCGGGGCTCGGGGAAAGCACCCGGATCTCGACCGTGCCGACCATCTCCGGAGGCAGCAGCAAGGATTCCGGACCTTCGCTGTCGAGCGGCCCGTCCACCGCGAGCAATTGCTCCGCCCGCGCCGCTTCGACCGCGACGTCGATCCCGCGCTGCTCGACCGTGACCAGGAGCCGCGCGCCGGGGCGCGCGTCTACAAAGTAAGCGTGCGCCTCACCCCCGGCGAGGCGCCGCTCGATCGCCTTGTCCGCGCGGAGCTGCCGCGGCGCCGCCGTTTCCTGCGGCAAAGCGGCGGCCGCGAAGACCGCAGCCGCCGCGCCCAGCCCACAGATCCTCCGGACGCTCCGGTCCAGGCCACGAAGGTCGCCGATGCCCATCTTCTTTCTCACCGCAGGATCTTCAAAGGATAGCACGCCGGTTCCGGATCGATCCTTGGCGAAAGGCTCCGAAAGATTTTTTCGCGCAGGGTGGGATGAAACCGCGCGACGGGCAACTTCCTCCATGCAACCGACACGATGGCCCGGCGAAACGGATCGGCGGGCCGATTGATTCAACCGTTCTGGGACGTGCCGTTCGAGCGCGCCCGACAGGAGAACCTCGTCATGGAGTCACGAAGGAAGATTCATTGGAAACGGTTTCGTCTCGCCCTGGGTTCCGCCGCGCTCGCTCTTTTCTCCATCGCGTTGCCCGCGAAAGCCAGCTGTCCGGACACCACCTTCACCTGTGCCCTGGGCGACCAGTTCAAGCTCGGCTCGTCGTGGAGCTGGAGCCACTTTCAGTGCGAGACCAACGGCTCGGTTTTGGGCGCCGCCTTGAACAGCTGCCGGAACCCCAACTGCAACGGGGTCGGAGGGCGGGCGGACGGCTGCAGCATTCCGGTGCCCGGGCTCAAGCAGATGTGGAACGAGATCTTCCACGCCGCCTGCGACCTGCACGACGTCTGCTACGCCACGATCGGCACCACCAAAACGCGCTGCGATCAGCAGTTCCTTTTCAACATGAAGTCGATCTGCGGCATGCCGGGCGTCGGCAGCGCCCTCTACAGCAGCTGCCTGACTTCCGCCGCGACGATGTTCGACGCGGTGGCCCTCGCCGCCCAGAGCAGCTACGACGGCGGGCAGAACTGGGCGCGGGGCAATTGCAAGGACCCGAACGGTCCGACCCTGCCGCCGCCGCCGCTCAACCGCACGCTCCGGCTCCGCAGCAAGCTCGGGACCAACAAGGTGGCCTGCATCTACCGCGCGGACGTCGCGAACGGCACCCCGACCCACCTGTGGGATTACCTGAGCGTCCCGGATCAGGAGTGGGTGATCCAACACGCGGAAAAAGATTTCTACACGCTCAAGGCGGTCCACAGCCAGCGCTGCCTCGACCTCGCCGCCGGCACGACCGCCGACGGCGGCAAAGTTCAGCAGTGGGATTGCTCCACGGGCAACGACAACCAGAAATGGGCGGTCGAGCAGCAGGCCGACGGCTGGATCATCCGCTCCAAGGTGTCCAACAAGTGCCTCGAAGTGGCGGGGTCGAACACCGCGAACGGCACGACCGTCGATCAGACGACCTGCAACGGCGGCGACAACCAGCGCTGGTACTTCGACTACGCGGCTCTGCCGCCGCTTGGCGTGGACGTCCGGATCCGCGGCAAGCAGTCGGGCAAGGTGGCGTGCGTCGCCCGCGCGGACAGCGCAAACGGCGCTCCGACCCACCTGTGGGACTTCGTCAACGTCCCCGACCAGAAGTGGCGGATCGAAGACGCCGGCCAGGGCTACTATCGCCTGAAGGCCCAGCACACGCAGAAGTGCCTCGACCTCGCGAACGGCGACAGCGCGCCGGGCGCCAAGGTCCAGCAGTGGGATTGCACCGCCGGCTACAACGCCAACCAGCTCTGGCGCATCGAGAAGGTGAACGACGACGCTTGGCGGCTGCGCCCGAAGGCCTCGGGCAACTGCCTCGACGCCGCGGGCTTCGGCACCACGAACGGCACTCAGGTCTACGCCTGGCCCTGCACCTGGGCCGACAACCAGTACTGGTACATCGACACCCAGTAGGCGTCGTCTGACTCGAACGGGACGGCGCTCCGGCGCCGCCCCGTCTCTCCTTTCGCACAGGGTGGAAGCCGCGGAATCGGCAACTTCCCTCAAGCCACGCGACAGCACGGCCCGCGACCGGTCTTCCAAGAGACCGCTGCGGCGGGCCGACTTTTACCAACCGTCTCGGGGCTGCCGGGCCGCCCCGCCAGGAGAACTTCGCCATGCGATCCGACATTCGATCCGACATTCGCCGAGGGTTCCGCCTCGCCCTTGTACTTGCCATCTTCCCGTTCATTTCCGACGTCCAAAGCGCCTCGGCCCAGGGAGTCGTCATCACGCCCAGGCCGCCGCTGGGCCGGGCGGTCCGCATCCGCAGCAAGCTCGCTCTCAACAAGGTCCTTGGGATCTCGCAGGCGCGGATGGACAACGGGGCTCCCACCCACCTGTGGGACTACCTGGCCGTGCCGGACGAGGAGTGGGTGATCAACGTGGACGGCTATTCGTACCGGATCCAGGCGGTCCACAGCCAGAAGTGCCTCGATCTCGCGGGCGGAACGTCCGCGGACGGCGGCCAGGTCCAGCAGTGGGATTGCGTCGGCAACAACTACCAGAAGTGGTCGATCGAGCCGCAGAACGACGGCTGGGTGATCCGCTCGAGCGTCTCCAACAAGTGCCTCGAAGTGGCGGGGTCGGGCACCGCGAACGGCACGGTCGTGTACCAAATGACCTGCAGCGGCGCCAACAACCAGCGCTGGCAGTTGGACGACGTGGTGCCGGCACCGGTCGGGGCGGACGTCCTGATCCGCAACGTCCAGTCGTCGTGGAAGGCGCTCTGCATCTACGGCGCACTCCCCGACAACGGCGCCAGGACCCACATGTGGGACTACCTCGGCTACCCGGACCAGAAGTGGCGGATCGAGGACGCCGGCCAGGGCTACTACCGGCTGAAGGCGCAGCACACCCAGAAGTGCCTCGACCTCTCGAACGGCTCGGCCACGCCAGGCGCCCAGGTACAGCAGTGGGACTGCCAAGTAGGCAACATCAACCAGCTGTGGCGCGTCGAGAAGGTGAACGACTATTGGCGTCTGCGCCCCAAGGCCGCGGGCAACTGCCTATCCGTCGCCACCTCGAACATCCAGAACGGAACAGTCGCCTCGTCGTGGCCGTGCACCTGGACCAACGACCAGTACTGGTACATCGACTACCTCTGATCGCCGGTTGATTCGAACGGGGCGGAGCCACGGCGCCGCCCCGCCTCTCCCCTTCGCCTTCCTTCCCAATCCATTGCTCGTCACGCCGCTCGCGATCTTTCACTCCGCCAAATCCAGTTCGCGCCCCCGCTAATTCTTTCCACAGGTCCGTTCGTAAACGAACGTTTGCACTTGCTATCACATGCTTCACATCGCATAATTCGATGCGTGTACGGCTCCTGAGGAGCGCCGAGAAACGCGAGGCGACGGATGCCCCTTTACGAATGACGACGATCAAGGCCTCTCTCGCTTCCCGCTTCCGGCGGCGGCCCTCGCGTCAAGCCCAGGAATGGCTTTGGGCTCCTCCGGCGCGCGGCCCCCCACCTTCTCGGCCGTGATCCCGCAGGCCGAAGGCTCAAAACAAAAAAGGGGACCGAATTGCGCTCGGCCCCGAAGAACAAACAGACAACTTTCCTACGGAAAGGAAGATAATACCATGTCCAAAAAAGCCATCGCCCTTGCGTTCTGCGCCCTCCTGATCGTCTGCAGCGGCGGCGTGTTTGCCCAGAAGGCGCAGTTCTCGGCGGCGCCGCCGAACGGCGGGGTCGTTCAGCTTCCGGCCGGCACGGAGCTCGGCCTGAGGAACATTGCCGACATGACGGCGGACGAGCTGCGGGAGGCTCTGAAAACCCCCACGTGCAGCACCTCCAAGGCAGTCAGGAGCGCCACCGCCTGCGCCGCCTGCACCGCGCTGAACTGCACCGGAACCTGCTTCGCAATCCCCTGCGGCAACTTCGCCAACGCCAACCAGCAGGTCCCGCCGGTGGCCGGTTTTCGTTCCTTCGTGACCGGTTGCACGACCACGTACGTTTCGACCTGCGCAAACCTGAGCGGCGTGGCGCCCTGTCAGCTCTTCGCGTTCGCTTCGGCGGCGTGGGGCAATAACACCTGCGTCAACTCCAACACGCTCGTCTTGCAGAGCGTCGGCTGCCAGTAGGCGTCTCGTCTTGAGCCCGGGGATCTCCCATCTCCGGGCTCCTCCGGCCGCATCGGCACCAGGGTCGGCGATGCGACAGCCCGGCGGTTTGAGCATCGAGACGCCCACCCGGCGCGGGCGCTCGGCGCGTTTCCTCTCGGCCGGAATCAGCGGATGGGGTCGAGGCGGATGTCGAAATCGAGCACGTTGCCCCAGATCGGGACGAAGTCGCAGTCGGAGGGCGCCGCGTTGTAGGAGAGGATCGCGCGGGCGTGATAGGTCGGCCCGATCGTCACGGTCGTGGTCGTCGTGTTCCCCAGGTCGGTGCGCGGGCCACCCGGAGGCGTGAAGTCGCGGTAAACCGCGTATTTCCACGGACCGGTCTGGCCGTTCGACTCGTCGTGGACATGGACCGAGACCTCCCCTACCACTTCGGCCGGCGAGAAGTTTGTGTCGGCATTCCAATCGACGCAGAACAGCACGTGCTCGAAAGCGCCAGAGCCGTCCACGGTCGTGGCGTAACAGCTCTGTTCCTTGATGTCGATGATGCATTCGAGGCGAGTCTCCTGCGGATACAAACCGCAGGCGAGCAATTCCTCGTTCGTGACGATCTGGTTCGACCACGGCAAGGGTAAGGCACGGAGGCAAAGCTCGGGTTCGGAGGTTGCGACGACGGGCTTGGCGGGAGATTTGGCCTTGACCGCGAGGGGCGCGGTCGCGGCGAAGCCGGCGGCCGATGCGAAGAGCAGCGCGGGGAGGACGAGGACGGCGAGGGTGCTGCGGCGAAGCGACATTTGCGATCTCCTTGGGGGATTGCCCCCGCGCACGGCCGGGAGGAGGCGGAGCCTCCCGTGAGCGAAGGGCTGGGACCGCCACTTTTCGACGCGCGGCCCTTACAAAGCAACGTGAGCCGCCGCGGAAATTCGAGACAGGAACGGCGATTCGGTGAGTCGAAGGCTGGCACCTGTTCCCCGGGTCACCGTCGAGAGCCGCTAGATTTGGGAGTGCGGCGACGCCTCCTCGGTCGAGGGAATTCGCCCCTTGGGGCCGTCCCAACCCTCGCCGCACCTTGGAGCGACCGTGCGAGCGGGGAGGAACGATGGAACGCGACGAGCAGTCGATGCGGCAAAGGCTGGTGTTGTGCCTCGATGGAACCTGGAATCAGCAAGATTCCGGAACGAACGTTTATCACCTTGCAAATCTGATCAAGGAAGGCGAGGTGGCGGCTGCCGACGGCACTTGGCGGCAGCGCGTGGAGTATCAGCCGGGGGTCGGAACCGGTGTGCTCGACAGCATCACGGGCGGCGGATTCGGTATCGGCCTGTCGAAAAACGTGCGGGAGGCCTACGACTGGCTGGTCGAGCAGTACCGCGACGGCGATGAGATCTATATCTTCGGCTTCAGCCGCGGTGCTTTCACCGCGCGGTCGCTCGTCGGCCTGATCTCCAAATGCGGGCTGGTACGCCGCGGAGCCCCGATCCCGCCCGAAGAGCTTTGGCATGCGTATCAGATCCTCGGCCGTCTGCCCAATGCCCGGTCGGGCATGGAGCCCGCAAAGAACTGGTGGGAGCGGCTCGCCGGAAAGCGGAAGGCCCCCTTTCGCGAGCTTCAAGTGCTGCGGTACGAGAAGAGCTGGGAGAAGCCCGACTCACGGATCAAGATCGAGACTCCGGTGAACCGCGCCGAGCGATTGTTGGTCGAATGGTCGCGCCGCGTGCCCATCCATTGCGTCGGGGTGTTCGACACGGTCGGCGCCCTCGGGCTCAACGCCCTGGCGATCCCCTGGCTCCGGGACCACACGGCCCAGTTTCACGACGCGCGTTTGACCACCCTCGTCCTGAACGGCTTCCAGGCTCTCGCCGTGGACGAGCACCGGACGAGCTTCGCGCCCATCCCTTGGTTTCGCGAGACCGACCCCGGCATCGGCCAGAAAAAACTCGACCCGGACAAAACCGCCAACGGCGGCAAGCTCGAGCAACGCTGGTTCACGGGTGCGCATTCGAACGTCGGCGGCGGCTATGAGGACGACGTCCTCGCGCAGTTTTCGCTCGCCTGGATGATCAAGGAGGTGGGCGATCTCGGGCTCATCTTCAAGACAGAGAATCCGGACCCGGCCGTTGCGCCGCCTCCCGGCCAGTGCCGGCCTCTCCTTTCGTCGCTGAGGAGCCCGGTAGATCTGCCAAATCTGGCGGCTCAGGCACCCACGCTCCGGGACTCTTTCGGCGAGTTCGCCGGGGGGATTTGGCAACATTTCATCCGCTCGAAGCGCAAGTACCGCCGCATTGCGCCACCGCCCGAGCTGCAGAATGGCAAGGAGGTCCAGTCCCTGAATGAACAGGTGGACGAATCCGTGCTTACGTTCGCCGCCGCCGAAAGCGCCTACGATCCGCCGAACCTCTGGCAGTATCGCAAGGAGAAGGACCCGTCCCTTTCGACACCGCCGCCGAAGCATCGCTATGGGGATGGGAAGGGATCATGGTGGGTGAAGCTCTTCGTGTGGCTTGCACTGATCGCGGTCACCGGAGACGCGCTCGGCGCCAAGTTGGACGTCTGCTTCGATTCACCTGGCGGACTCTGGACCTGGCGTTGGCTCGCGGCTTTGGCGCCGCTCTTTGCCCTTCTGTGCGACTGGCGAGAAAGCGTCCTCAATCATAAGACCGCTTGCGATCCCGAAGGTCCGAAGGCCGAAAAGCGGCGGGCCTGGATGGATCTATATCTGACGTTTCGCCTCGGAGCGATCTTCGCGGCGGCAGCCGGAGTGGTCATCCTGGCGTACCTCCTCTTTTTCTCCGGAGTGCGCAACGATCTGCCCCTCGACATTCACTTGAAGTGGCTTCTCTGGCTCATCGGCGGCTGGATGGCCTTTCAAGGAGGCCTGGCCTGGTGCAACGGGCCGATGACGGAAGCAGGGTTGAGCTCTATCGTAGGCCTCCAGTTCCAGAATAGCCCCCAGAAGGTCCGAGATCTTCTCGACGAATGGGCACAGGGGAAAGAAGACCGGCAGCTCCTGATGCCCGCCGTCCGCGCCCTATGGCGCGACATGCTCGTCCTGATCCCCATCTACACGGTGGCACTGTTCCTCGGCAGCCGGCTCGCGCTCTCGCTCGTTAAAGTCCATTTTGGACAAGATCCGCACTGCATGGCTCTTCTCTCACTGCTTTCCCGTATTGGCCCGCTCTGGATTCCGGCTCTCGCCTTGGCACTCCTCTGCGCAATGGCCGACTACGCCGAGGATCTCGGCCAGCTCCGCTTCATCGCCATCTACCCAAAGCAACCGTCGCGCCTCGCCGTACTCCTCACTTTCGCCGCCACACTGGTGAAGACGGTGCTCTTCTTGATCGGATTCGTGCTCACCGCCGGTGCAACGGTCGCGCTGGCCAGCCGTCCTTTCCTCCAACTCCGAGAGATCCTTCATGGAGGGCGGGTGCATACGATCGGATTGATCGCCGCGATCTATGCCCCTCTGCTCATCTTGGCGCAGTTTAAGAGCCTCCTCGCCGCGCGCCGCAAGCGAGAGTTGCCTCGGAAACCCCGTCACAGACGGCCTTCTCGCTAGGTTTTGGAGTGCGGCGACGCGTCGCCGCTTTGACCGGAGTCTTACCATCACCACTGGCGTCCAAAGCGCCGACGCGTCGGCGCACTCCAAAAGGCTTCCTTCCGTTTCGGTGGGGCGTTCTGCCGGCCCCAAGATCTCGGGGTTCGTCACCGCTCGTTCGACCGTGACCCCAAAGGGCCGGAGCCCCGCACTCAACGGGGAGCGGGCGGGAGTACTCTTATTCCATGCTCTCCTCCAGTTTGCGGCGAGGCGCTCTGGCGCTCAGCCTCGTTTCCATTCCTTCCCTCTGCCAAGCGGGGCTCGCGCCGCGGCTGGTGCGCGACATCGATGAGACTTCTTATGCCGGCAGCTCCAGCCCGCGCCAGTTTGGGAGTGTCGAGTTCGGCGTGGCGTTCACCGCTTTCGGAGGGCGCGAGCTGTGGATCAGCTCCGAGCGGAACGCTCCCTATCGGAGGGTCCTGCGGCGCGAGGAGATCCGGCAATTGGGAGGTCCCTACTATGCCGCCCGCGAGGCGGGGGGCGGCTGGAGCTTCTGGCTCGCCGTGGGGAATCCGTACGACACGGTCTTCCGAGCCGGCGGCAAGCCCGTGGGCCGGCTCGGCGCGGTTTACGAGAATCCAACCTGGTGGGACAGCCCCGTCCTTTTCGAGGCCGGCCGGGGAGCGGGGCTCGGGCTGTGGACGGTCAGCATCAACGGCCCCGTCGAGCTGGCCCGGCCGCTGCCGCTCCCGGACGGCCGGCTGCTGCGGGATTACACGCCCGGGAGATGGAAGAGCTATTTCATCGCCCGCCATCCGACGCTCGGAACCGCCCTGTGGAAGACCGACGGCTCGAAGGCCGGCACTCGGGCGGTCACCGCTCCGCCCCCCGGGCAGAACGGCACTCTGTTGCTCGCCGGCTCCTTGCGCGGGCGCCTCCTCCTCGCGATCTCCGGCGGCCAGCCCGAACTGTGGTGGAGCGACGGCTCGCCCCGCGGGCTCCGGCCCTTCCTAGAGATCGTCCACGGCCGAGGGGCGGCCACGGTGTCCGCGGCGCGGGTGGTGGACGGCCGGGCGTTCCTGGTGATCGACGACGGCCGGCAGGGCCGGCAGCTCTGGACCAGCGACGGGACGGCGGCCGGCACTCTACGGATTTCGAGCTTCGCGCCCGATCCGCTCCGGCAGATCGACCTTCCCCGCCTCCGCGTCGGCGGGCGCTGGTATTTCATCGCCGACGACGGGGTTCATGGCCGCGAGCTGTGGCGGACCGACGGAACGCGGCAAGGGACGCGGCTTGTGGCCGATCTCTGTCCGGGTCCGTGCGGCAGCGATCCGCAGGATCTCTCGTTGCGAGACTTCGGCGGCTCGCCCGGCGTCTTCTTCACCGCCGCCGCGCCGGAGGGTCCCCGCGCGCTCTGGCAAACGGACGGCGCGCCGGAAGGGACGTCGCGGCTGACCTCGCCGGGCGTCGAAGCCACCACCGGAATCCAGTACGGCAGCCTATTCAGCGCGCGAACCGCCGCTTTGGGCGACGAGCTATGGATCACCGGCGGAACGCCCGAGACCACGGAGCTGTTGACCGACCTGGGGCTCCAAGAGAACAGCGGCTCTCATCCCTATCCCCTCGGCGCCTTCGGAAACCGGCTCTTCTTCACGACCGGCGAGCCGCCGGAGGGATTCCGGCTCTGGACGAGCGACGGCACCACGGCGGGGACACGAACCCTACCCACTCCCCCGGCTCTGGACGAGCACAACGGCCTCGGCGCGATCCGGCTCGGCGAGCGCATGCTCTTCCTGGGCTCGACCCGCGCGCCCGATAGTTCCCTCGCCCTCTGGGCGACCGATGACAAGGGGGCCGGATTCTCGCGGCTCACGCCGCCGGGGGTGGCCGTTCAGTCCTCCCTGGAGATCGTCGGAACCCGCGCCGTCTTCTTCGCCACGGATGCCGAGCACGGATACGAGCTCTGGGCGAGCGAGGGCACTCCCGCATCGACCCACCTCGTCGTGGATCTCGTGCCGGGCCCGGACCCGGGCGGATTGGATCTGGTCCGATTTCCCCGAGGCGGCCAGCTCCTCTTCCGGGGATGGAATACCTCGATTCTCTGGCTCACCAACGGCACGGCCGAAGGAACGCACCGCCTGCTCGACGTCGATCCCCTGCTCGCGCCTCTCGAACGCTCCGGCCAAGTCTCGGTGGCCGAGGTCGGCGGCAAACTCTTCTTCCTCGGGGCGGCCGAGGTCGGCGGTGAGGTCGATCTCTGGGTGTCGGACGGCACGTCGGCCGGGACCGCGCCGTTGAGCTTCGCCGATTCGACGGGCGCCTTCGGAGGTTTCTTCCGCACCGCCGACCACCTGTACTTCACGGAGATCGTCGACGATCCGGAGAGCGACTACGACGCCACGCACATCTGGAAGACCGACGGCACTCCAGCCGGTACCTACCAGGTTCCCGCACGGCCGAGCGGACCTTTCAACGATCCGCTGCCGCCGATGCCTTTCGGCGATCGCCTCGTTTTTACCGGTGAAAATTCCAGCTTCTGGGTCACCGATGGGACCGCGTCAGGAACGTTTCCCCTTCTCGATACACGGGGAAACGAAATCTCGCGGTACGCAAGCCACGCCATCGATTTCCGGGACCACCTGGTCTTCTCGGTCCTCGGCGGCGACGGCGAGGACGGCCCGTGCTATGTCTGGAACGGCGAGGGCGCCACGGCGCGGCAGCTCGAAGACCTCTCCTGCAGCTCCTTCCTTGCCGCGGGAGACCGCCTCTACTTCAGCGGATTCCAGCCACAGACCGGGGCGGAGCTTTGGGTGTTGGAGGAGACTTCTTTGCCATGAAGCTCACGACCGCTCGTGCGACCCTCTGGGGGAACAACGGCTCGGTCGCGTTCGATCTTCATCGATAGAGATCGGGTTCTGACGGTCGGGGCGCCCGCCGACGACCGAACCTGAATGGCAGGGGAATTGGCACGGGAAGAGCGGCAACCGATTCCGCATCATCAGCGCCAGGGAGCTGACTCGCACAGAGAGAAAAGCCTAGGAGGAATGATGAGAAAGACGATGACCTCGAGCCGGAGTAAAGAGGGTGCCTGAACATCCGTCGCCGATCTATCGCGCCTTTCTTTCGGCCCAAAGTTCGATCAGCACCAGTCCCTGTTGCGCGCGGGCTCTTCCGTCGGCTGGCGCGTGAAAGGTTTCGAAGGCTCGGCGCCAATCCGCGGCGAGAGCGAAGACCAATGCCAGGTCCTGCCATTCTTCATAGCTTCTGCTTTGCGGGATCGGCCGAGAAGCGATCTCGACCGCTTTGTCGAACGCGGCCTCGGCGGCGGCCCGATCTCCGATTCGCGAGAAGGCCAATCCCCGCCAGGCCCAACCGACAGGTGCGTCTTCATAAACTCGCGGAGTCGCTACCTTGAGGCGAAGCACGAGGGGATCGGTCGTCGCGATCAGCTCGCGTGCCGATTTCAGATCTCCGGAGCCGGCCCAATGCGCGGCCAACTGCTGACGGAAGTCCCAGGTGGCGCCGTAGTCCTGCGGGAGGCGCGACAACAGACCTCCCGCAACTTCCTGCAGCCGCCGGGCCATGGGGAGAGAAAGTAGGTCCTTGAGATCAAATTGCGCAAGCCACTTGAGCGCGTCGAATGCCAAGCCGTGAGGGTCTTGTTCTTGGAGCCATGCCTCGAAGGATGCCTGATCGGCGATATGGACCTCGGACTCCTCGGCCAAGGTGACTTCAACCAGCGCAGTAAATAGCTCCGCCTTACTCCCCGTCCAGGTACGTAGTAGTCCTTCCGCTTGCCGATGGAAACCTGTCCGCGCAAGGAGAGACGCACGACTCTCCGGATTCGAAGGAAGGTCGATGTTTCCCGGAATCGATTGGCCTGTCGCCGCGCAACGAGCTTCGACCCACAAGAGGATCTCTGGCGCACCTGGTGTGAAACTCGTTTTCGGAAGCAGAGCCAATTGCTTTCTCGCGTCCTGGCACTCGGGATTTGGCAGTGAAGCGTAGCCGCCCGCAAGGAACAGCGCGCGGAACGAAGGGTCCGAGGTCACCGCGGCGAATCTCTCCAGCAGGTCGCGGCGATCCAGGCGACCAAGGGCGCGCGAGGCCGGAATTAAGGCCAAAGGCTCATTCAGCTCCTGGCCAGGAATCTCTGAGGACAGGTTGCGCGTCAGATCGAAGAACCGGCCGTCTGGAGTGGTGAGCCACCTCTTCCAGCCGAGAACGATCAGCCAGAAAGCGCCTGCCAACGCACCGGCAGTCGCAGCCAATGCCCATAAACGTCGAGCCCGCCGGGCGAGGACTTCGTCTTTGCTCCGCATCCCCACCAGCGGAGCGAGCAGGGTCAGCGCCTCCTCCCGAAAGCGCCGCCGTTCCAACCGGCTGCGCGCTTTTTCAGGAAAGCCGCGGAGGTCCGGTACGTAGGGCCTTTTTTGTGGAGCGTCGCTCCACAGAGATTCTAAAAAAGGCGGCAAGGCCGGCGGCGGGTCCGTCTTCTCGCCGACCCGACAGACGAGGATCTGCTCCGGCGCATGATCTTCTAGGAACGCTGCAACCTCCTGCGGCACCCAGGTGGAAAGCGCGGTATCCCGCGAGCAGCAGACGATCAGATAGCGCGAGGCGCGTAGGGCCGCAAAGATCTGACTGCCAAGCCCCTCGGCGGTGATCCGTTCCCGATCGCGAAAGATTCGCCGCCGCTTGCGCCTGGGAACCCAATACGACGTCAGCAAGGCCGCAAGCCATTCGAGGGTGCCGAGATCCTCGTGAGCGTAGCTGAGGAACGCGTCGTTCTGGTTTGGGTTGTTTTTGAGGACCATGACGACGCCGGGGTTACCTCATGATGGGCTGCTGTTTCCCAAGTTCCACCCAGGCATTGACGCTCGAATCCAGCTGGCCATATCGACGCTTGATCCCTTCCTCACTCCGGCCGGATCACCCACAGCTCCGCGCCGCTCGTGCCGTCGTCCCAGGGGAAGAACATCTGGCCGCCGACGCCGAGCGTTTGGAGGGTGATGTTCTCGAAGGGGACCCGGCCTTGGATTTCGATCGGCGCGGTGCCCGCCAGGGTGCCGTCCGTTGAGAGGAACCGGGTCTGGGTCGCCATGACCAACCGGTCTCCGACGGCTTGGATCGCCTCCACGCCGGGGTTCTGGCCGCCGAATTCGTCGAAGAACAGCGCCGTGCCCGCCGCGGTGCCGTCGGTGGACCAGAGGCGCTGGGGGCTGCTGAACTCTTCCAGGAACCAGAGCCGCCCGTCGAAGGATACCGGCGGCGCGGACAATTTCACGCCCAGGAAGCGGACGATCCGCGTGCCGAGGACGGTGCCGTCGCTCACCCAGATCGCTCGACCGGATGGCGACGCACCGAAGACGATCATCCGGTCGCCGAGCGGATAAAGTTTCCATTCGCCGCTGGTGGCGGAGAGATCGAGCACGTCTACCGCGCCGGTTCCGCCCACCGACAGGTCGGTCCGCCAGAGCGTCGAGGTGCCGGCGTCGGGGTCGGCGACCACGAAGTACCAGAACCCGCCGAGCTGCGCCGGCTGCGAGAGCGCGTGCTCGAACGGCGCTTCGAGGAACGGATAGACCTGATGTAGCGGTTGCGTTCCCCCCGGCGTGCCGTCCGAGATCCACAGCTCTTCGACGTCGTCCGCTCCGAGCACCGGGGCGATCGCGCGGTCGCCGAGGGCGTAGAGGATCGGCGGGCCGCCGGAAGGTCGAAACGGCGACGAAGGCCCGAAATCCGTCAGGCGGACGGTGCCGCCGGGAGTGCCGTCGGTGGCCCACAGCTCGGTGTCGTGGACCGGATCGTGGGCGGGGAGGAACAGTCGGTTCCCCGCGCGCAGCAGGGAGCCCGCGATCGAGGTCTCCTCGGGCAACAGGACGTGGCTGCCCGCGGGGGTTCCGTCGCTGCCGATCAGGAAGGAGGGACCCTGGGGGTCCTGGGCGGAAAACACCAGGCGCCCTCCCGCCTCGCCGGAATTGAACCCGTACAGGCGGCTCGACGCGGGACCGGGGTTCTGATCGTAGGCGAGGTGGGTTCCCGCTTCGGTGCCGTCGGAGACCCAAAGCTCGCGGCCGGTCGTGCCGTCATCGGCGAGAAAAATCGCGCGCCCCCCGGCGGCCATCATGGATTCGATGCTCGAACCGGCCCGATTCACCGAGTTGATATCGACCAGCTGCCGGGTGCCCGCGACCGTGCCGTCCGAGATCCAGGGCTCCAGGCCGTGGTCCGCATCGAAACCGGCAAACGCGATCCTCGACCCGCCCAGCGGCACTCCTTCCAGGGTCTCCGTGGGGTGCTTCATCGTCAGGCGGAGGGTGCCCGCGGTCGTGCCGTCGCTCTCCCAGAGGGAGCGCTCGGCCTCGCCGGCCGTGAAGTACAGCCGGTTTCCCGCGGCCAGGAATCCGCCGGGGTTGCCGCCGCAGGTTCCCGGGCAGGTATCCCGAACCTGGCGCGTTCCGGCCGGGGTCAGGTTGCTGGTCCACAGCTCGGCTCCGCGAGTCGGCGTGAACCCGGTAAACCAGACGCGCCCGTTGGCCGAAGCGCCGAGCCGCCGGACCCCGCTGCAAGTTCCGGGACAGACGTCCTTGACCAGGCGCGTTCCCCCGGAGGTGCCGTCGCTCGACCAAAGCTCCGTTCCGTGCGTCGCGTCGGAGGCGAAAAACGCGGCTTTCCCGCCCAGCGCGAGAATCGGGTCGTTGCTGCCTCCGGAGGCGGTGGACAGAAGGCGGCGGGTTCCGGCCGACGTGCCGTCGGTGGTCCAGAGATCACGCCCGAAGCCGGCGAAATCGACCGAGAACAGGAAGGCGCGGCCTCCCACGGTGACGACGGAAAAAACGCTGCCGGACAGGGTCGCGAGTTTCCGGGTTCCCGCGGCCGTGCCGTCGCTCGACCAGAGGTCCCGGCCGGAGAAAAACACCAGCCGGTTGCCGACCGGGGTGAGGCCCGAGCCGTGGGTCACATTGCCCACGCGCCGAGTGCCGCCGGGCAGGCCGTTGGTCGCGAACAGAGTGCCCGGCGCGTTGACCTGATCGGCGAAGAACCAACCCTGAGCCTGGAAACTCACCAGATTGCGGGGTCGCTGCGCCGTCATGACCCGGCCGCTTCCCGCCGCGGTGCCGTCGGTGCGCCAGAGGACCGGCTCGAAGCTCAGGGTGAAGTTCACCAACGTTCGGGGCAGACCGGCGGGTGCGACCGCAGTCAATGGGTCGGTCGAAGTTCCTGAAGATTTCACCACTTGGCGGGTGCCTGCCGGGGTGCCATCGGTGCTCCAGAGAGCACAGGCGAAATCGGCGCAGCCGGTGAAGTAGCCGCGACCGCCCGCAAAGACCGGGGTGACTCCGTGGAGGCCGGTAAACCCGAGCGAAATGGGATCGCCGGGGACTCCCGCGGTGGACCAGAGCACGTCATCTCCGGAGATGAAGAGAGAGCGCCCGCCGACCGCGACGAAACCGTGGGGGTTCGAGCCTTCGCTCTGAAATCCCGGATGGATGTCCGCGACCAACGAAGGGGCGATGGCGAGCGCTGGGGCCGCGAGCGCCCACCCGGCGAGGGCGACGAGGGCGGACCGCAGGCGGATCGATCGCCGGGTAGCCGTTTCGTGGGCCTCCTCGCTCCTTCGGGCGCCTTCGGCAGCAGCCAGTCGCTGCGGGACCCACGAAACGACGACCGGCACGTTCAGCATGTCATCTCTCCTCACTCGGGACGGAGCGCCCAAAGCTCCGTGCCGGCCGTTGCGTCGTTCCACGGGAAGTACATTCGGCCGCCGACGCCGAGCGGGTGGAGGAACGATTCGGGGAGCCGTCCGGGGACCTCGACCGGCGCGGTCCCCGCGGCGGTGCCGTCGGTCGAGAGAAACTGAGTGAGGGTCGCGATCACGAGCCGATCCCCGACCCCCTGGAGCGCCTGCACCTCGATCGAGCGACCCGGTTCGACTTGGAGCTCCGTCGTGCCCGCCGCGGTGCCATCGGTGCTCCAGAGCTGGCGAAAGAGGTCGCCCAAAAACCAAAGGCGGCCGCCGAAAAGAACCGGCTTCAAGCTCAGGTTCACCGGGACGAATCGGACGAACCGCGTGCCCACGGCCGTGCCGTCGCTCACCCAGAGCGCACCCCCGGATTGCGACCGGCCGAGGGCGAGCAGCCGATCGCCGAACGGGACGAGAATCCAGCCGGCCGCCGAGCTGGCAAGGTCGAGCGGATCGACCGCGCCGGTGCCGCCCGGCGTGAGGTCGGTCCGCCAGAGAGTCACGGCGTCGCCGTCTCTGACGGCGAAGTACCAGGCCCCGCCGAGCTGAACCGGTTGCGTGAGCGCCCGCACGAGCGGCGCTTCGAGAAACGGATAGACCTGATGAAGCGGTTGCGTTCCCCCCGGCGTGCCGTCCGAGATCCACAGTTCCTCGTCGTCCCCCGCCAAGAGCACCGGGATGATCATGCGATCGCCGAGGGCGTAGAGGGTCGGCAGGTCGCCGAACGGTCGAAACGGCGAGGCGGGCGCGAAATCCGTCAGGCGGACGGTACCTCCGGGCGTGCCGTCCGTGCCCCACACCTCCCGGCCATGCACGGGATCGTCGGCGAGGAAAAACATCCGGTCCCCGGCGCGCAGTTGCCGGCCGGTGGGGACGACCTCCTCGGGCGGCAGCACGTTGGTGCCCGCGGGCGTACCGTCGCTGCCGATCAGCTGGACCGGGTGGAAGGGCGACTTCGCGAACAGCATCAACCGGCCTCCCGCCTCGCCGGAGGCGATGACGTCCAGCAGCGGGGTCGACTCGGGGCCGGGTCTCTGCTCGTAGGCGAGGTGGGTTCCCTCTTCCGTGCCGTCGGAGACCCACAGCTCGCGGCCGGTCGTGCCGTCGTTGGCAAAGAAGAACGCGCGCCCCCCGGCGGCCATCAGAGTATCGGGATCCGAGCCGGCGCGGTTTTCCGATTCGAGGTCGGCGAGCTGCAGAGTGCCGGAAGGTGTTCCGTCCGACACCCAGGGCTCGACGCCGTGCTCGGCATCGGAACCGCCGAAGACGACCTTTGAGCTTCCCAAGGAGGCACCGGGTCCGGTGAATCCCGACAGGCCGTACTCCGTCAAGCGGAGCGTGCCCGCGGTCGTGCCATCGCTCGTCCAGATGGCATGCGGGCCTTCGCCGTCCTCGAAATACATCCGGTTGCCGCCGACGAAGAAGAAGCGGGGGTTGCCGTTGCAGGTTCCCGGGCAGGTATCCCGGACGAGACGCGTGCCGGCGGCCGTGAGGTCGCTGGTCCAAAGCTCGTTCCCGCGCTGCGGCGTGGACCCCGCGAACCAGATCCGGCCGAAGGCGGAAATGGCGACGGCCCAGGCGCCTTGGCAAGCACCCGGGCAAATGTCTTTGACCAGATGCGTGCCCCCCGGCGTACCGTCGCTCGACCAGAGCTCCGTGCCGTGAGCCGCATCTTTGGCGTTGAACCCGACTTTCCCGCCGAGCGCGAGCAGTCCGTCGATTTCAACTCCGCCCAGGAACGAAAGGAGGCGCCGCGTTCCGGCCGGCGTGAAGTCGGTGACCCAGAGTTCTCTGGGCTCGAAATTGATATTGCCGATCGTCAGGAAGACACGCCCCCCCGCGACGGCGAACGTCACCCGATCATTGGGCAGGGTCGCGACCCGTCGGGTGCCCGCCGACGTACCGTCGCTCGACCAGATTTCCCGACCGGAGAAAAACATCAGCCGATTGCCCACCGGAGTGAGCAGCGAGCCACCGGTCGAGTTGCCGATCCGGCGCGTGCTCCCCAGGCCGTCGGTCGTGAACAGCGCACCCGGGGCACCCGGCAGATCGGCGAAGAACCAACCTTTGCCTTGGAAGGCCACCAGCTCGCGCGGTCGCCGCGCGGCCAGGGTGACCCGGCGGGTGCCTCCGGCGGTGCCGTCGGTGCGCCAAAGGACCGGTTCGAATTGGGGCGAGAAGATCAGCAGCGTGCGCGGCAGGCCGGTGGGTGCCACCGCCTCCAGGTCGACCGCATTCTGGAGCGTGCCCGCCAACCGGCGGGTGCCGGCCGGAGTGCCCTCGGTGGTCCAGACCCCGCAGGCGGAATCCTGGCAACCGCTGAAGTAGGCGCGATTTCCCGCTCTCCGTGGGAAAAACACGTCTTCCAGGTCGGCCGGCCCGAGCCGGACCGGATCTCCGGGGACCCCTGAGGTCGCCCAGAGCGACTCGTTCAGGCCGACGAAGAGAACGCGGCCGCCGAGCGAGAGGAAACCGCGCGGGCCGGAGCCTTCGCTGCGAAATCCCGGGTTGATGTCCGCGACCCGAAAGGGGGTGACGGCGTGCGCGGCGAACCCCCATGCCAAGCCGGCGAGAGAGAAGAGGACGGGGCGGAGAAAGATCGATCGCGGCACGTTCAACATGTCGTTTCTCCTCACTCGGGGCGGAGCACCCAAAGCTCCGTGCCGGCCGTGTCGTCGTCCCAGGGGAAGAATAGTTGGCCGCCGACGCGGAGCGGCAGGAAGGAGTTCGCGGGATGCCGTCCCGGGACCTCGACCGGCGCGGTGCCCGCGGGGGTGCCATCGGTCGCCAGGAACGGAACGAGCCGATCGCCGGTCGCGATCACCAAGCGGTCCCCGACGACGTGCAGCAGCCGGCCGCCGATCGATTGGCCCTCGCGTTGGAACTCCGCCGTGCCCGCGGTCGTGCCGTCGGTCGCCCAAAGCTCGTTGAAAGAGTTGGTGAGAAACCAAAACCGGCCGGCGAAGGGAATCGGCTTGTAAAACAGGTTGAAGGAAACGGAGCGAACGAACCGCGTGCCGGGGGCCGTGCCGTCGCTCACCCAGAGCGCGCCACCGGAAGGCGACTGGCCGAAGACGAAGACTCGCTCGCCGAGCACCACGGGAATCCACCCGCGCGCGGAGCTGGAAAGATCGAGCGCGTCGATCCTGGCGGTTCCACCCGGCGTGAGGTCGGTCCGCCAGAGCGTCGCGGTGTCGGCGTCGGCGACGGGCAAGTACCAGACCGCGCCGAGCTGGACCGGCTGGCCGAGCCCCCGCGAAAACGGCGCTTCGAGGAAGGGATAGACCTCGTGGAGAGGTTTCGTTCCACCCGCCGTGCCGTCCGAGATCCACAGCTCCTCGCCGCCTCCGGGTAGGAGCGCCGGGATGATCGCTCGATCGCCGAGGGCGTAAAGGGCGGGCAAGCCGCCGGAAGGCCGGAACGGCGACGAGGGAACGAAATCCGTTAGGCGCACGGTGCCGCCGGGGGTGCCGTCGGTGGCCCACAACTCGCGGCCGTGCACGGGATCGTCGGCGAAGAAAAACGTCCGGTCCCCGGCGTGCAACTGCGAGCCGGTCGGGAGGACCTCCTCGGGCAGCAGCTTGTTGGTGCCCGCGGGCGTGCCGTCGCTGCCGATCAGTTCGATCTCATCGAAGGACTCCCTCGCGAACATCGTCAGCCGGCCTTCCGCTTCCCCGGAGGCGACGACCTGCAAGATAGGGCTCCAATCGGGACCGGGACTCTGGTCGTACGCGAGGTGGGTCCCCTCTTCCGTGCCGTCGGAGACCCATAGCTCCCGGCCGCTCGTGCCATCGTCGGCGAAGAAGAACGCGCGCCCTCCGGCGGACATGAACGTTTGGGGATCCGAACCGGCCAGGTTCCCCGATTCGAGGTCGGCGATCCGCAAGGTGCCGGCGGGCGTGCCGTCCGACACCCAGGGCTCGACCCCGTGCTCGGTATCGAACCACGCGAACGCGATCCTCGAACCGCTCAACGGGACTCCGAATCCGCCGACGAAACCCGAGGTGTCGCTCGCGGTCAAGCGGAGCGTTCCTCCGGGCGTCCCGTCGCTCACCCACAGATTGTTGGCGCCGGCATTGAAGTACATCCGATTGCCGATGGCAAAGAAGAAGCGAGCGTTGCCGTCGCAGGTTCCCGGGCAGGTATCCCGGAGGAGACGCGTTCCGGCGGGAGTGAGGTCGCTGGTCCAGAGCTCGATTCCGCGAGCCGGCGTGGACCCGGCGAACCAGATCCGGCCGAGGCCGGCTCCGGCGATCTCCCAGGCGCCCCGGCAAACGCCGGGGCAGACGTCTTTGACCAGGCGCGTTCCCGCGGCGGTGCCGTCGCTCGACCAGAGCTCCACGCCGTGCGCCGCGTCGCGGGCATAGAACCCCACCCTCCCGCCCAGCGCGAGCAGCTGGCCGTTGCCGTCTCCGGCGAGGTACGAGGCGACCCGCCGCGTGCCGGCCGGCGTGCCGTCGGAGATCCAGAGGTCTCGCTGCTCGAAGAGAGGATCGCCGGTCGCCAGAAAGAGGCGGCTCCCCGCGACAGCGCCCCCCACCGTGTCGTTGGGGAGAGTCGCGAGCCGCCGGGTTCCCGCTTTCGTGCCGTCGCTCGACCAAAGATCTCGGCCGACGAAGAACATCAGGCGGTTGCCCATGGGGAAGAGCCGCGAGCCTCCGGTCGAAGTTCCCACTCGCCGCGTGCCGCCCGGCAAGCCGTCGGACGAGAACAGCGCACCCGGCGCACCCGGAAGATCGGCAAAGAACCAGCCCTTGCCTTGGAAGGCCACCAGCTCGCGCGGCCGCCTCGCCGTTAGGGTGACCCGAAGGGTCCCCGCGGCGGTGCCGTCGGTGCGCCAAAGGAGCGGTTCGAAGTTCGGCGTGAAGATCAGCAGCGTGCGCGGCAGGCCGGCCGGTACGACCGCTTCGATCCGGTCGGATGAATTGTTGGCCGTGCGCAGCAGCCGGCGAGTACTCGCCGAGGTGCCTTCGGTGGTCCAGAGGCCGCAAACGGATTCGTCGCAACCGCCGAAGTAAGCGCGGCCGCCCGCCTCGGTCGCTGAAAATACGTCGGTCAAGCCGGCCGGTCCAAGCCGGACGGGATCGTCGGGAACTCCGGCGGTCGACCAGAGCGCTCGGTTGGGTCCAAAGAATAAGGCGCGCCCGCCGATCGTGGCGAAAAAGCGCGGGAAGGAGCTTTCGCTGCGAAATCCCGGATTGATGTCCGCGGCCCGAGAGGCGGTGACGGCCTGCGCGGGGAACCCCAAGGCCCAACCGGCGAGGGAGAAGAGGACGGAACGGAGAAAGATCGATCTCGGCATGAGCAAGTAGACACTCCCAAGGGACGCGGGTGTGGGATCACGAAAGGACCGGAATCCCTTCAGTCTAACCGAGAGCGAACTTTTTTCGATTCGATCTAATACCCGCCCTCCTCCCGAGCGTCTTCTCCGAAGACGGCGGCGCCGACGCCCGCCTTTCACTTCCCTTACGGAAAGGACAAACCCTCATGAAGCGCAAGCTCCAACTCCATCGCGACACGATCGTTCGCCTGACTTCCATCGACATGGAGGGCGCCTACGGCGGCGCGGCCGGCACCCGGGACGCAAGCTGCGCGGTCGGTTCCTGCGCCTTCTGTACCCAGTACCGCTCCTGCGCCCCCAGCTGCGGCGGAACCTGCTTCGAAATCTCCTGCGCGCCCGCCGCCTGCACCTTCTAGGTTGGCCCGGCCGGCCGCCTGCCCTGCCGGAATCCGGCGGGTGAGCGGCCGGTCCTTTTGACACCCTGGAAGCTCCTGGTTTAGCGTCCGTCCAGGAGGAAGCGACATGTCCAAGCTCCGAGTCCAAAGTTTCGGGATCTCCCTCGACGGCTACGGCGCCGGGCCGAATCAGAGTCTGGAGAATCCGCTCGGAGAACGAGGCCCCGAGATCATGGAGTGGTTCTTCCCCACCCGCGTCTTCCAGAAGATGCACGGCGGCGGGGAGGGCGAGACGGGAATCGACAACGAAATCGCGGAGTTGGGCTTCGACAACTTCGGAGCCTGGATTCTCGGCCGCAACATGTTCGGCCCAGTGCGCGGCCCGTGGCCCGACGAAAGCTGGAAAGGCTGGTGGGGCGACGAGCCGCCGTACCACGTGCCCACCTTCGTCCTCACCCATCACCCGCGGGCACCGCTCCAAATGGCCGGAGGCACCACGTTTCACTTCGTCACCGACGGCATCCACTCCGCTCTGGAGCAGGCGAAAGAGGCGGCCGGAGATCGCGACGTCCGCATTGGCGGTGGGGTCGCCACGATCCGGCAATATCTCCGCGCCGGTTTGATTGACGAGCTGCACCTTGCGCTTCGGCCGGTGTTGCTCGGTTCCGGCGAGCATCTAATGCAAGATCTCGATCTGCGGGCTTTGGGATATGAGGTCGCGAAATCCGTCGCGGGGGAACGGGCTACGCATATGTTTCTGCGGAAGCGGTCTTGAGGCTGTGCCACCCTCTGGGCGAACAACGGTTGGAGACGCCCCCATGATCCAACCTCGCTCCCGATCTCCTCGCCTCTTCCTCTTGGGCGTCATCGCCCTTGGGCTCGCGGGCATCGCGTGCACCGTGGAGGCGGATCCGAAATCTCCGTTTCTGGGAGAGTGGGCGTTTCATACCAGGGATAAACGGAATGAGGCGCATCTGACGCTGCTGAAATCGGGCGCTTGCCGGATGGAGCTTGATGAGGAGTCGTACCCTTCCTGCAGTTGGTTGACCGAATCGAACGGCGAGGTGACGATCAACTATGGGAGATATCTCTCCATAAGCTCCGCGAGCGCCATTGTCGCGGGTGACGAAATGACTCTCACTCTCACCTCCGGGGCCTATTGGCTCCTTAGGAGAGAGGGGGCGTAGAAGGACGAAGCTCCCGACTAAAGCTCACCTCGGTCGTAGAATGGCGTGATGTTGACTCGCGAATTATTCCCGAGGACCCCCATGATCCAACCTCGCTCCCCAGCTCCTCGGCTCTTCCTTTTGGGCGTCATCGCCTTGGGGCTCGCGGGCTTCGCGTGCACCGTGGCGGCGGATCCGAAATCTCCGTTTCTTGGAGAATGGATCGGCCATACCAAGGACAAGAGGGATGAGGCACGCCTTACGCTGCTGAAAACGGGGGCGTGCCGAATGGCGTTCGCCGAGGAGGCGTTCCACTCTTGCAGCTGGTTGACCGAATCGAACGGCGAGGTGACGGTCAACTATGGGAAATATCTCTCCTTGAGCTCTGCGAGCGCCAAGGTCGCGGGCGACGAATTGATACTCACCTTCGGGAATGACTCTCAGAACTACTGGGTCTTTGCGCGAATGGGTTCGCAAAAGGAAAGAGACATCCTCGACTACTTTGAAGGAGAGACGCTCATCGAGTCGGGAGACTGGGAGCGCGGAATCGCCAAGTTGGCCCCGTCAGCCGACCATGGATTTGCCGGCGCGCAGAATAGCCTCGCCTGGACCTATGCGACGAGCAAGCATCCGGAAGCTATCGATGGCAAGAAGGCCGTCGCCTACGCGGAAAAGGCCATCGCCCAGGACCGAAACTTCGCGTACCTGGATACGCTCGCCGCGGCCCTGGCGCGCGACGGTCAATTCGAGCGCGCCGCGAAGACCCAAGAGGAAGCCCTCGCGGTGCTCGAACACAATATGTTCGGACCCGAACGCGAAGCGACCCGGCATCGGTTCAACGAGCGACTGGCGCTTTATCGGGCGGGTAAGGTGTATACGGAGCCCTGAACCGGCGGCTTGCCTTAAATCCTTACCGTTTGGTCAGATCCAACTGCCCCGCGAGCGCCGGGCCGCCCGGGCAGTTCTGCGGCGTATTGAAATCTCCCCGCAGGCGGTTGCCTTCCCGCGTGACAAAACTCGACCAGCCGCAGCCGCCGAAGACCGGTTCTCCCTGGAGAGCCGTGACGAGCACCAGGTTGGAAATCAGGGGGCTCACGACCACGACTCCGCTCCCCTGGGTGTCAGGACACCGGCCTTCCCAATCGCCGAAAAAGTCCTGACCGTCCTGGACCACGGCAAAGGAGATCGTGCAGTTGACGCGATTGGGCGTGGTGAGCGCCACCGTACCGGACCAAGTCCCTGCCAAGGAGACCGGCGGCGTCTGCCTCGGCTCGGAGGGAGAGGAGCCTCCGCCGCAACCCCAGAGCATCAGGGCCAGCGACACCGCGGCCAGTCCGATTCGACGCATGGGAACCTCCGTAAAGTTTTTTACAGCTTATGCGGGTGCCGCGGGCAGTGTCCAGCTTCTATCGCCCGCTGCAGAGAGCGGTAAACTGCCGCAATGACATCCCGTTCCGGATCGAGCCGGCGGTGGCCTCTGCTGGCGGTATGGCTGATCGTGGCGCCGATCGGGCTTCTGAGCGGCGCGCTTTGGTTTCTGCGCTGGCGGGGAGCGCGCGCGGACGAGGCGATTGAGGCTTCATGGCGGCGGACGCTCGGCGGCCGGACGTTTCTAGAGCGCTATCCGGCCACCGAGGACAACCGTACGACGCTCGGCCTCGAAGCGCTCGGCTGCGGGCTCGGCATCGACATGGCGCCGATCGAAACGCCCGGGCGCTGCCACCCGAGCCCCGAAGCCGCAAGCCGCTTCAAGGCGATCCAGCCCGCGCTCAAAAAACTGCTCGACCCGACCACGATCGCCGAGGACGGCGCCTTGGCGGCGCCGCCGGTCGCTTTGGCCAACTATCTTGCAGCGTCCCGCCCGACGCTCGACCGGGCCACCGCGCTCCTTCTCACCTCGCCGGCACCGGTCTGGAAACTGAACCTTGCCGCCGGCTTCCACCTGAAGATTCCGAATTTTCTCGGCGTCTCGAACCTCGAGCGCCTGCTCGTGGCACAGGCTCGCGAGCAGGCGCGGGCCGGTCGAATCGACGCCGCGTTCGAAGGCCTCGAAGCCGCGTGGAAGTACAATCAGGCGATTCTCGATCAGCCGACCCTGATCGGCCAGCTGATCGGCCAGACGATCCTCAAAATGCAGCTCGCCGCGCTGCGCGGGATGCCTCGCGCGCCGGCCGGCTGGCCCGCGCGGCTGACCGACCTGGACCTCCGCCACCGGATGTTCATGGCGCTCCAGGCGGACGTGTTCATCGCGTTCCACACCTCGACGTTCGATCGCCCGCCCCCCGGCGCGGGAGTCCGGCCCTGGTGGCTCGCCCGCTGGGCGCTGCGCGATTACACCCGGCGCGTCCAACCGATCCTCGACGAGCTGCCGCGGCGCGAGGTCCGCTCGTTCAACCCGGACGACTTCGAACGCGAGATGCGCGACCGGATGCCTCGCTGGCAGTTCATCGCCCGCCAACTGGTCCCCAATTTCTGGGATGCCTGGCCGAGAACCGCCCATTTGGAGCTCGCCTCCGAGCTGACCGCCCTCGCCCTCCTGGAGCGCGAACGCCTCGCGACCGGCGGCCCGCCGCGGACCTTCCATCAACGTCCTTCGCGCGTCGAGGGCCTGCGATGGATCTACGAAGACCTCCCCCTCGGGACGCGCATCCGTATCGACGGGCGATTTCTATATCCCGGCCCGCGACCGCTCCCTCTCACCTTCCTTGTTCGTACCGCGAAACCGGCCGCCGGAACCTAAAGCGAGGGCTCGCTTCGTTCGCCCGGCGTAGACTTCTCGTCATCGTGAACCGAGAGGAATCGACGCCGAAGCGAAACCGCCCGGCGCGGGAGAACCGATGAGAGCTTCGAAGGAAACCCCGAGGAAGCTCCTTCTCTCGGCGCTGTGCCTGACCTCCCTGTTCGCCTGGGCGCGCGCGGCCGAAGCCGAGGCTCGATGGCGGCAGTTGCCGTTTTTCGGCGGTCCGGTCCGGTCCGTCGCCGCCGCGCCTTCCGATCCGCGGGTCGTCTACGCGGTCGCCTACGGCGGCGGAGTGTTTCGCAGCGACGATGGTGGAATCACTTGGGCCCCTCCGAGCGCCGCGGCTTCGATGCGGGGACAAGGCGTCGTGACCGTGTCGCCGGCCGACCCGCGCGAGGTGCTGTTCTCCGCCGTGCAGTTTTTCCTTCCCCATTTCGCCCGCAGCCGCGACGGCGGCGCCACCTGGGAGCGGATTACGGTCGGCTCTTCCGACGAAGTGGGCGGCGTGATCGGGTTGGTGTACGACCCCACGAATTCGGCGCGCCTCTATGCCCGCACCTTTAACGGCCTCTTCCTTTCGACGAACGACGGCCGGACCTGGCGGCGGATCGCGTTTGCCGGTTCCAGCATCGGCCGCCTCTACGTCGATCCGCACGCTCCGATGCGCCTCCTGGTCCTCGTGGATCTCCCTCAGGGCTCGACGCTGCTCGAAAGCGGCGACGGCGGCGCCACCTGGATCGAGCGCATCTCGTCGAACACGGCAGGAAACCCCATGTTCGCCGTCGATCGGGTGCATCCCACGACGCTGTACTTCACGATCGGCGCCGGCCTGCTGGTGAGCGAGGACGACGGCGCGACCTGGCGCGAGGCCGCAGGATCGGGAGACCTCGTAGGGCTCACGAACCTCGCCACGACGCCGAGCGGCGCCCTGCTCGCGGCGAGCTTCTACGGCATCCAGCGCAGCGTGGACCAAGGAGCGACGTTCGGCCGCACGCGAACCGGCGACTCGATCGGCCAGATCGCCCTGGCGCCGGACGGAACGCTCTACGCCGCCGGCAATTTCGGCATCTGGCGCTCGACGGCCGACGGCGCCACCTGGAGCCGATCCGTGCGAGGAATCACGGGGCAATACGTGCTCGGACTCGCGGCCAGCGGCGGACCGCGGCCGGCCCTGCTCGCCGCGGGCGCTGGGCTGTTTCGCGGCACCGCGGGCGGCACGCTCTGGTCGCCGGTTCCGAAGGCGAGCGGGATCGGCACCTTCAATCCCTACTTTCCGCCCTACGTGCTGGCATTCTCCCCCCGCGATCCGCGGCTCGCGTTCGCGGTGCTCGACGGCGGCGTCTTTCGCAGCTCGGACGGCGGCATCAGCTGGCATCAGATCCGTCCGCTCCACAATTACCCCCTGGGCGATCTCGGTCCCTGGCGCTTTGCCTTCGCGTTCGATTCCAATGATCCGCAAACGGTCTACTTCTTCGCCGGCTTCGCAGGCTTGAGCTTCTCGTTCTACAGCACGGACGGCGGCGAAACCTGGCTTCATCGGTTCCGCGCCCCCGAGCTCGCAAGCGTCGCGATCGATCCGCACCGGACGAGCACTCTGATCGGCGCCACCGCCACCGGACTCCTCAAGAGCGACGACCGCGGCGTGCATTGGCGGCCCATCGCCCCCGAGGTCGGCAAACCCACCGTCGTGGCCTTCGATCCGCGCGGAGTGCTCTACGCCGGCACCGAAAACTCGGGGGTCTGGGCAAGCCGCGACGGCGGCACGACCTTCCGGCCCCTCGGCCGCGGGCTCCATGGAGAGCGCATCGCGATGTTGCTCGCCGATCCCGCCCACCCAGGCCGCCTTTTCGCAAGCGTCGCCCGTCGCGGCGTATTCCTCTGGGACGCGCGCGCGACTGCCTGGCGAAAGCTCGCCCTCGACTTCCCCGCCGCAGCGTTCATGGACGGCCTGATCGCCCTCGATCCTTCGGGGGAAGGAGCGCTCTACGCCGCAACCTGGGGCCGCGGCGTCTATCGGCTGGATCTGGGCGTCGAATAAGCGCTGGGAAAGGTGACCGGCGCTCGATAGCGGGTCTTAAGCTCCGGCTACCTCAAGCGGCCCACGATAGCCGCCATCCACCGCCGACGCCCAATTCCAAGCGTGGATAGCCGCTCTACGCGAGCGATCGCTGGCTTCCTCGCGCCGATAGCGGCTATACGCGAGCGATCATCGAATTCCTGGCGTGGGAAGCCGCTATCCGCGAGCGATCATCGACTTCCTGGCGCGTAGAGCCGCTCTACGCGAGCGATAGACGAATTCCTAGCGCCGATAGCCGCTTCCTGCGAGCGATAGCCGCTTCCCGCGGGCGCTAGACGACTCCGAAGGGCCGATAGCCGCGTTCTACGGGCGATAGACGACTTCGAAGAGCCTATAGCCGCTTTCGACGGGCGAGAGGCGGATTCCAAGCGCCGATAGCCGCTTTCCACCGGGGAGAGGCGCCCCCCGAGCTCCGATAGCCGCTATCCGCCGGTCAAACCGCAATGTTGGAATCTCCTCGAAGGCATGGGGGCCGCAGCGACGCCCGCCGTTCAGACTCGAGGCGCTGTTCCTGTCAGGACCGCCACGCTCTGAAATGCGCGGGCGTTGAAGTCTGCGGGCCTTTTGGGCTTGCTTGACCGATTCTGCATGGCTCATGGTGACACGGGCTAGGGTTTTTGCGCGCCAGTGTCGACAGGTTCAACGGGGGCGCTGTAGTTCCCTCTTATGAGCAGCATTTCTCCTGTCTTCGTGTCCAACCGGTAAGCCCTATCTTCACCAGTGGAAACAATCTCGTACCGACGCTCGCAGCAACCGGCGGCGAGTACTACAAGGGTGAGGAACAGCAGCGACTTTTTCATAGGCGAAGCTTAACGCGGGCGGCCCGTACAGGCGCCGCCCGAACGCTACGGGGTCAGCAGTACCTGGACGTGCCGGTCTGCGTGGGACCGCATGCGCAAGTGCCGCAGGTGTTCACGCCGCTTGTACAGCCATCGGGGCACGTCGAATCGAAGATGGTACGACCGCCCGCAATGTTCCTGAGGCTTGCTGGATCTTCTAGGCTTCTTACCGTCTCCTTCGCCAGCACCAGCTTCTTCGTCTTCTTTTTCATGAGTTCTCCTTGAAAGGCTTGAGTCTAACTCAGAGGGACGGCCAGCTACGCGCTCTCGGCCTGATGCCGGAGCACGATTCCCGCGGCGGATGCTTCATCGCGGGCGTAAATCTCCTGGTCCGGTTGCAAATCTCCTGGCCGTCGCCGAAATCTCCGGGCTGTCGTGAGAATCTGCTGGCGAGGGTCAAAATGTCCCGTCTGAAGTCTGAAATTTCCTGGCTGCACTTCCACCAGGATATTTCCAGCTCCAGCAGCATATTTGGAGTGCGGCCAGCAGATTTCAGAGCTCCGATGACGTTTTCGGCGGCTCCACCCGAGAATTTCGGACCCCAACCAAGAGATTTGAAGTGCGGCCAGCCGATTTCGGACGTTAACCGGCGGATTCTGGGCTCCGCCAGGAGATTTTGACGCTGAGCCAGCGGATTTGAAGTGCGGCCAGGAAATCTGGAGTACAGCCAGCAGATCTGGAGTGCGGCCAGAAGATTTCAGGCTTTCCCAGGGGATTGGCGCCGCGGCCGGAGGAACACTCCGGCGATCGCGGCTTTCTACTACTCCCCCCGCAAAGCAATCATCGGATCGACCGCCGCCGCCGCCCGAGCCGGGAGGTACGTGGCGAGCAGCGCGACCAAACCGAGGGCGAGGACGGAGGCGAGGATCGTTCCCGGGTCTTGGGCTCCGACGCCGTAGAGCAGGCTGTTCAGGAAATGGGTGAGCGCCAGGGCCGCGGCGAGACCGAGGGCTAGGCCGATCCCGACCAGGCCCATGCTTTGGGCGACGACTTCTCGGATCACTTGGCCGACGCGCGCTCCGAGGGCCATGCGCAGGCCGATTTCGCGGGTTCGGGCGCCGACGCGGAAGCGGATCACGCCGTAGACCCCGACCGCGGCGAGGCCGAGCGCCAGGGTGGAGCAGAGGACCAGGAAGAACATCGTGAAGCTTTGCTTCGAGAAGGCGCCCGAGACGACGTCCGCGAGCGGACGCACGTCGGAGGCCGGCAATTGCGGGTCGATCGAGCGGATCACCTCGCGCACGGCTCCGGCGTAGGTCGCGGGGTTCCCTTGGGTCTTGAGGACCAGGGTGTAGGAGGAGGCCGGGAAACCGATGGACAGATCGAGCTGGCTCTGCGGCAGGTACCAGGTCTGTTTGGCATCCGCCGTGAGCCCCTCGTGCCGGACGTCGCCGACGACCCCGACGATCGTGCTCCAGGGCGAGGTGGACTGCCCTATCTTGATCCGGTGGCCGAGGGCGCTGCCGCGCGGCCAGAAATTGCGGGCGAAGGTTTCGCTGATCACGACGACCGGCTGGGCGTCGCGCCGATCGGCGGCGGTGAACACGCGCCCTTCGCGCACGGGAATGCTCAGGGCTTCGAAGTAGCCGGGGGTCGCGGCCTGCCAGGCCGCGTTGACCTTTCCGCCGTCCGGCGGCGTATAGCCTTCGATCGTCAATCCCCAGTCGCCCATCTCGCGCGCCAGGGGCAGGATCCGCACCGCGCCCGCGGCCTGAACTCCGGGGAGGCGGCGGATCTCGGTGAGCATCTCGTCGTAGAGCCGGATTTGATCTTCGGGTTGCGGATACTTGACGCGCGCGGGCGAAACGCCGAGGGTGAGCACGTTGGCCGAGCGGAAGCCGGGGTCCACCTGCGAGAGCGATAGAAAGGTCCGGATCATCAAGCCCGCACCCATCAGGAGAACGACGGCCAAAGCGACCTCGGCGACCACGATCAGGCTTTGGAAGCCGCCGCCGCCCGCCCCCGCCATGTTCGGCGCTCCGGCCTTGAGGCTCGCCTGCAGATCCGGCCGCACCAGGCGAAGCGCCGGAGCGAGGCCGAAGAGCAGAGTGGTGCCGAACGCGACCAACAGGATGAAGGCGACGATGCCGCCGTCGATTCCGATCTCCCCCACCCGCGGAATCTGGACCGGCCGCGCCCAGAGGATCGCCTGCACCCCCAGGCGGGCGAGCCACAGCCCCGCCAGCCCGCCGAACAGGGCGAGCAGGGCGCTTTCGGTCACCAGCTGGCGGATCAGCTGGCCCGGCGCCGCGCCGAGCGCCATCCGCACCGCCAGCTCGCGCCGCCGCTTCAGGCCGCGGACGAGGACCAGGTTCGCGACGTTCGCGCAAGCGATCAGCAGAACAAATCCGACCGCTCCCGCGAGCACCAGAAGGGCGATCCGCGCCGATCCCAGAATGTCGGTCACCACCGGGATGACCAGCGTTTCGAAGTGCTGTTCCGGCGTGTAGAGATCGGGCGAAGTGTTCGCGGCCACCCAGGCGCGCAGACGGGCCTGCGCCTGTTCAAGGCTCACCCCCGGCGCCAGACGGGCGATCGCGTTGTAGCTGTGGCTGCCTCCCCCGCGCGTCAGGGGCTGCGGCCCGTGGAGGTCCTCGGCGAGCGGCAGCCAGAGGGTGGAGGGGGCCTGCGAGCTGTAATCGACCGGCAGCCGGAAGCCCGCGGGCATCACCCCCACGACCGTGCGCGGCGCGCCGTTCACGTCGATGGAGGTCCCGAGGATCGTCCGCTCGCCGCCGAAGCGTTGGCGCCAGAGCTCTTCGCTCAAGACCACGACGGGCGCGGGTTCGGCCGACACCTCCGCGGGGGTGAACGCCCGCCCGAGAATCGGATGGACGCCGAGGACGTCGAACAGGTTGGCCGAAACGTACCCGCTGCCGACTCGCTCCGGGGTCTCGCCGCCGGTCAGGTTCGACTGGCCGGGGGAAAACAGCGCGACTCCCGAGAAACTACCGATCTCTTGGTAGGCGCGGTATTCGGGCACCGACACCCACGTCTTCGGAAAGCTCGACCAGCGGCTCCAGATCATCGTCAGCCGGTCCGGCTGGGCGTACGGCAGCGGCCGCAGGAGAAGGGTGCGAACGACGCTTGCGACCGAGCCGGTGACTCCTATGCCGAGGGCCAGGGTGAGGACGGCCACCAGGGTGAAGCCGGGGCTCGTGGCGAGCGTTCGAAGAGCGTAGCGAAGATCCCTCGACAGGTTGTTCACGGGCGGCCTCCTCTCGATGGCGTGCCGATCCTCGGCGACAAAGCGCTGGTGGTAAGAGGTAGTACGGCGGCGGCCGCCCAGGGTTTAGCCCAAGGTGGGAGCTCCGCGGGACGCCCTCCGAAGCTGAGCCGCCAAGATGCCGCCGCCCGCGAGTTGCAAGGCCGCGGCGGCTCCGAAGGCGATCGCCGGAGAGGCGGGAAACGCGGACCAGAGCAGGCCGACGAGAGCGCTCGACACGAAGTCCCCCAAGCCGTTGGCGGCGGCGAGAATCCCCATGCCGGTCCCCTTGACCGCGGCCGGCAGCAGCTGCGCCGCGGAGGCTTTCTCCGCCACCTCCTCGCAGGCGATGTAGATGCCCGAGCCGATGAACAGAATCATCAGCACCACGGGCGACGCGGGAAGCAGGGCGAAACCCAAGGTCGTCGCCCCGGCCAGAAAGTAGCCGCCGACCAGGACCGGCTGGCGGCCGACCCGGTCGGTGAGCGCGCCCAAGGGGAACGAGGCGAGCGCCGAGACGGCGTTGTGGAGGACATAGAGACCGATCGCGAGCGCGCCGGCCGAGAGCGAGAAGAGCGTACCCACCGAATGCTGAATCACGTAGAGAATCAGCAACGTGCGGGAAAAGTCGCCGCAGCCGAACGCGAAGACCGCGATCAGCAGGCGCTGAAAGGGCTTGCCCGTCGAGCGGACGTTGGCGGCGAAAGTGGCTTTCGCCACGTCGTGCTCCGCGCGCGGCTTTTCGACCACGATCAGGGCGATGGAGAAAAACGCGAGCAGACCCGGAAGCAGCGACCAAAGGAGGACGCGCTGCGGCGCCTGGCCGTGGGCGATCAGGGCGACCGCGAGCAACGGTCCGAGCACGGCGCCGAAGGCGTCGGCCGCGCGCTCCATGCCGAACGCCTTGCCGAGCGATTCCGGCGCCGCCGCCTCGGCCATCAGCACGTCGCGCGGCGCGCTTCTCGATCCGCGGCCGATCCACGCCGCCACCCGGCAGAGGAGCACCTGCGTCCAGGTGGTGCAAAAGGCGATCAGGGTGATTCCGACCGCGGTCACCAGATAACCGACCGACGCGAGTGGCTTCCTCCGTTTCGCCTTGTCCGCCGCCGCGCCGCCCCAGAGCTTCGCCACGGTGGCGATGCCGTCGGCGCTCCCCTCGATCAACCCGAGCGCCGCCGGACCGGCGCCGAGCGCGAGCAGCACCGCGGGCAGCACGGCCGTCGCCAGCTCGTGAGAGACGTCCGAGAACAGACTCCCCAGCGCCACGCCCAGCGTCGAGCGGTTGAGCCAGCCGGCGCGCGCCGAAACGGGGGCCGGGACGGCGGGTTGGGATGAAATCGTCATCTAAGAAGGTCCCCTGAAGAGAAGACCGGACTAAGATTTGCGTCCCCCCTGGCCACCGAGGAACCGCATGCTCCGCCCACTCCCCTGCTTCCTGCTTCGAGTTTCCACTGTCCTCTGGATCTTGTCACTCTTCGCGCCCGCCGCAGGAGCGGCGACGATCGAAGTGCCGCATTCGGTCCTCGCCCGGCTGCTCACCGACGAGACCTTTCCCGATCATCGGCGCTACATCGCGGGCAAGCCGGGCGATGCGTGCAACTGGGGCTACGTGATCGACCCGACGATCGCCACCGTGCCCGCCGGCCTCGAGTTCCGCGGCCGGGTGCGCGGCGCGTTCAAATTGCTCGGCTTCTGCACGACGCTCGGGCGCGACCTGCCGGTCCGGGCGGTGGCGAAGCCCGTCTTCTCGCACGGCGTCCTGTCGTTCCGCGCGACCGATCTGCAGATCGAAGGGCAATCGGGCGGCCGGGTGCTGCGCTTCCTGCTCGAACGGATTCTCGATCGCCTGCGGCTCGATCTGCGCGGCAAGCTGGAAGCCCTGGCGAGCGGTGCCCGGGGACCGAACGGCATCGGCTTCAAGCTCACCGATTTCGAGGTCCGAAGCGTCGAGCTACTCGCCGATCGGACGCGCCTGGACGTCGATTTTTCGTTGGAAGTACAGTGAACCGGGCGCGGGACCCGCGCTCCCATTCAGGCCGTAGAGACGAGATTCACCCGGGCAATTGACAAACCGGACCGGATCGGCCCAGTATATCGAAGACCTATTGAGACTTAGTCTCAATAACAAGCGGGGGCCCCGGAAATCGGTTGGCACCAGCCCCGGGAACCCCCGCCGCAACCAGCTTGCCCGGAGACAATCGTCTACGGGCAGGCCTTCTGCCGGAGGAATCTTACATGAAGCGGCCGAATCCGTTCCGACCCTGGCTCCTCGCCTGCACCTTCGCATGCCTCTCTCTCGGCAGCCTTTCCGCCGCGATCGCCGCGGAGCCTGGCACCGAGGCCGCCGGACGCAACTCGATCCCGTTGGAAGGCAGGGTACTCGATCCGGCGGGGATTCCCATCGCGGGCGCCCGGGTGAGCGCCGTCGCACCGGGGCGCGGCGGTGAACCCCAAACAGCCGTCTCGGCCGCGGACGGCCGCTTCGCGCTCGCTCTCCCCGCCGGCAACTACGACCTGGAGATCGAAGTGGAAGGGGTCGTCGAGAACATGCCGCGGGTGACCGTGACGCCCGATCGCTCCGGCCCGATCGACCTGGTGTTCGAAGCCGCTTTGCAGGAGTCGATCACCGTTCGCTCCTCGACCGGATATCAGATCCCGACCCTCCGCTCCGGCACCAAGACTCTGACTCCCCTGTCGGACGTGCCGCAGTCGATCACCGTCGTCACCCGCCAGCTGATGCAGGACCAGCTGATGACCAGCATCGGCGACGTGGTCCGCTACGTGCCGGGCATCAGCCTCCACCAGGGAGAAAACAACCGCGACCAGGTGATCATCCGCGGCAACAGCTCCTCGGCGGACTTCTTCGTCGATGGGGTGCGGGACGACGTCCAGTACTACCGCGACCTGTACAACCTCGATCGCGTGGAGGCGCTCAAAGGTCCGAACGCGATGATCTTCGGCCGCGGCGGCAGCGGCGGGGTGATCAACCGGGTGACCAAGGAAGCCGGATTCGACACCGCGCGGGAAATCGACCTGCAGGGCGGCTCGTACAGCAACAAGCGGGTCACCGCGGATCTCGATCAGCCGATCAGCGACAAGCTCGCGCTCCGGTTCAACGGCCTCTACGAGGACTCGGGCAGTTTCCGCAACCAGGTCGATCTCGAACGCACCGGCGTGGCGCCCAGCCTGACCTACCGGCAGAGCGACGCGACGAAGATCACCTTCGGCTACGAGCACCTGCGGGACGTCCGGACGGCCGACCGCGGAATCACCTCGTTCCTCGGCAAGCCCGCCGACGTCGCGATCGACACGTTCTACGGCGATCCGAATCAGAGCCATGTGCGGGCGTCCGTCGATCTGGCGGCCGTCACGTTCGACCACCAATTCGGCGGACTTGACGGGTGGAACCTGCGCAACCGCACGCTCTACGGCAGCTATGACCGCTTCTACCAGAACTTCGTGCCGGGCGCGGTGTCGGCGAACAAGTCGCTCGTGACGCTCACCGCGTACAACAACGCCACGAAACGCGACAACCTGTTCAACCAGACGGATCTGACCTACGCTCTAGAAACCGGGACGATCCGCCATACCCTTTTGGTCGGCGCCGAAGTCGGACATCAAGTCACCGACAACTTCCGTAACACGGGGTTCTTCAACAATTCCGCCACGTCGGTCCTGGTGCCGTACGCCAACCCGACGATCGACACGCCCGTCACCTTCCGCCAGAACGCCACGGA
>Ga0134122_10000098_pt1 | contig 46667 bp, 75 predicted proteins | sample KB302_FD_96461 | JGI IMG/M metagenome (GOLD analysis project Ga0134122, IMG submission 96461) | Terrestrial soil microbial communities without Nitrogen fertilizer from Kellogg Biological Station, Michigan, USA - KB3-0-2 | ecosystem: Environmental > Terrestrial > Soil > Unclassified ... | reverse complement strand
GGATAGGTCCCCATCAGCCGGCCCGTCCTGCCAGGAGGATGGCGTCACGAAGGGCTTTCGGGAGCAGCCGCCGATCGGTCGCGAGCTCCGCGCGCAGTTGATCGAGCTTGTGCTCGAGGACCGCCGTACTCATCCCGCGCTGAACCAGCGTAGTGCCTCCGGCCTCATACGCCTGCGTCTCCCGCACCGTCAACACGCGCTCTCCAGGCGTCAACATCGCCGGCACGGTGTCGGTGCCACGTGGGAGAAACGGCAGCAGCCGCGCCCCGCGCGAGGCGTGGAGAATGCCGTTCCTCGTGACGAGTCCCCCTTGTGCGGCGAAGTTGTTTTCGTCGCGATTGGGACGGTTGTCCCGATAGTTGATGTCGACATCGACATTGCGTGGAATGTCGCCGATGCGGCCAATCGTCCCGCCGATCTTGTCGATCAACTCCTGCAGCTTGGCGATGATCTTGTCGAACTCAGAGACGATCGGCGGCGCGAAGGTCAGCTTGGAAATGTCGGTGATCTTGTCGCCATTCTCGTCGGTGAGCTGCCCCGTCTTCAGCAGCTGCTCAATCCACGGCCGGAAGTTTTCGGGAATCGCGATGCCGGCCTTCAATGAGTCGTTCACGAGGTCGTTGATCGGCTTCTTCATGATCCGCAGCGCTTCGTCGACGTCGCCGAGGCCGCGCGCGAGGGTATCGAAGTCGTTGACCACGTCTTTGGCGAGATCACGTAACCGGGCGGCCTCGAAGGCCGGCCCCAGCTTTGTCAGGTCCGCCCCGTACTTCTGGGCGATGTCCTGCAGTGTCTTGAAATCCACCTCCGTGTTCGACGCCAACCCGGCGAACGCCGCCGCGACGTCGCCAGTGATCAGCTTCATGTCGATCAGCTTCTGGATCCCAGCCTTCAATGCCTCTGGAATCACGCCACCCGTCCGCTGCACGACAGACAGGAAGTCAGCGACGGCCGTCGAGTTCTCCTTGACCTTCTTTTCCTGAGCGGCGAAGGCTGCGGTGAGGTCGTCGATTGCCTTCTTGTAATCGACCGCGTTCTTGGCTTGCAGCAATTTGTCCAGCGTGACGCCGGCCGCAGCGGCTTTCTCGTTCAGCGCGCCGAGTCCGCCGGCAGCATCCACCCAGGCTTGCCGCAGCTTGTTGGTTTCGCGCTCGGCGGCACCAGCCGACCGGAAGTACCCGATCAGGGCGCCGGCCACAGCGCCGACCGCCGCCCCGTATGGCCCAGCGACCTGCATTCCGATTTTCATGCCGGTCGCCGCTCCGCCCAGCGTCGCCTTGACCCGGCTTGTGCTTTGCGTGGCGGCGTCCATCGCGCCGACCATGCCGAATACGCCTGTCGAGAGTTCCGCGAAGCCGGCTTTCGTCTGACCCGCCTTGATCTTGTCCAGGCCCTTCATGAAGGTCTCGCCGGCTTTGGCGCCAGCGCTCATGGCCGCTATCACGATCCCGATATCCTTCACGATGCCGCCGAATGCGCCGCCGGCGATATTGGCGAGTTGTTCGAAGGACCGCGCGAGGTCGTCGAGACTGGCGACACCGCCGTCTCGCATTTCCCGCATGTTCTTCTGAGCGTTCGCAGACAGGTCCGGCATCAGCCCCTGCATCCCAGCGAAGGACTTCGTCGCCGCGAGTTGCAGGTCACCCATCTGGATCGCGAGGTCCTTGAGCACGAAGCTCATGCCCTTCATTCCATCGGCCACAGCCTTCGCGCCCTGCTCGCCGACCTTTCCGAACGCGTCCATCCGTTTGATGGTCTCGTCGAGGCTCTTTTGGTTCTCTTTGTCGACGTTGATGATTGCGTCGATCTGTTCTTTGGTGACCCCGTAGATTTTCCCGATGGTGCCCTGAGCAATGCCGCGGGCGATGTCGGAACGGATCCCCTCGACCGTGGCCTGGTTCATCCCGTCCACAGTCTTCTGCGCCGTCTCGGCGACGGAGTTGTATTCACGAAGGGTGTTCGCGGCTGACTTCTGCGCCGCCGTCAGTTTCGTCGCCTGTGTGACGGCCGCAGTTACCTTCCCGGTATGAACCGCCGTCACGGTTGAAGCCTTGCCGATCCCGTCCGTCAGAGCCTTTATGCTCTCGACGGCTTTATTGCCCCAGTCGATCCAGTCTTTCTCTGCGGCCTTATCCTGCTGGAGCGCGGCGCCGCGAGCGGCGATCGATTGCAGGAGCGAGTCGATGTTGCTATTGATGCGCACGATGTCGTCACCGAACGCCTTCCCGAACGACGCCACGTTCAGAAGACGCGCGACGCCAAGCGCCGCATATTCGAACGCCAGCGCCACGCCCTGCACGACCTGCATGACGTCTCGGAACACGACCTGCAGCGCGTTGAACTCCACCATGACGAACGAGATCGCCGTGATCGTGGCGCTCAACGAGCCAGTCACGAAGTCTGCGAATCCTTGCTTGGTCCTCGCGGTGGAGGCGGCCACACCATCCAGGCTGGAGGACATCCCATCCAGCGCATCGTTGACGTTCTTGCCCAGATCGCGGATGACTTCAAAGTAGGGCAGCAATGTGCCGGCCATCATCATGTTCACCGTGTCGGTGAACGTCGACATGACACCTTCCCACGTGCCAGCCTGCGTGGCCATCGCCCCGGTGAACCCGCTCAGGCTGTCCTTGAACACATCGAAGATTTCAGCGGCCGACTTGCCGCTCTTCTGCATCGCCTCCATCTGGTCGCGCGCCTGTGGGCTGAGCACGGCCAGTTCCTGCAGGCGCATGGCGGCTTCGCCGAAGGGCTTGCCGCTCTGCAACATCGCGTACATGCGGCCGACCCAGAACCCGAGCTCATTGATGGGCGCGCCAGTCGCCGCGGACGCATCGCCGAGCAGCAGGATGTTGGCTTTGGTATTCAGGGCCGCACCACCGAAGGTCTGCAGCTTCAGCGACGCTTCGATAATCGGGCCGGTTTCGAATGGGGTTTTCTTCGCGATCTCGAAGAGGTCCTTGACGTGCGAGGCGGCTTGATCCGAGTCCCCCATTAGGGTGGTGAATTTCAGCTTGGTCGTCTCGAGCGACGCGTTCATCTTGAAAGCGTCGGTCACGACGCCGATCATGGCGCTGCCGATGCGCTTGAAGGCATCCGCTGCCAAGTTGCCCGCGAACGTACCGATAGCTGCCCCGACCGCGACCATGCGCGTTGTGAGCGTCCCGGCCTCTGACGCCGCGCCTTTCAGTGCCGCCTGCTGTGCCTGAATCGCTTTCGATACCTTGGTCAGCTCCGGCGGGACGTCCGTGCCTAACGCGCGGAACGCATCCAGGCCCTTCGCCACAGTCCTCGCCATCGCGTTGAGTTCGTCGCTGGTGACCTTCGTGACGCCGCCGACCAGTTCCAGACCACGGGCCGCATTCACCGCGCGATCGGCCAGTGTCTGTTGAGCAGTCGTGACAGCCTTCATGGCCACGGCGATCTGATCTAAGGACTTGAGGGCTTCACGGCCGACCGGCGTCGATCCAAGGCGTGCAAGTTCACCATCGACAGTCTTCGCCTGCTTGCCGAGTGAGTCCAGCGCCTTCTGGATCTCCTCGTCCTTGGCGCCGATCTTGACGACCAGAGAGGTGATGCCCGTAACCGTCTCCTATTCAGTCCGCACGCGGCGCTTGAGCAGTTTCTTCACCGTCAGCGTGTTCCCGCGTCCCAACCAGGGGTTCAGCACCCAACAGGCGAGCTGGGCCAGTCGTTCCAGTTCCCGGTTCTCGCGTTCGAACGCCGCCTCGAGCCGCCACGACAGTTCCAGCGGGGTCAACGCGCCGAACGCGGTCGCTGAAAGTCCGAGAAACCCGATGCCCACACGTTCCATGCGTTCCGCCCACCGTTCGAACGGCGTCAGTCCGTCGCCAGCGACGCCGTCTGACTCGCTGCCGCTGTCGTAGGGTTTTCCTCACCGCCGTCAGCCTTCCCGAACACGCCGGAAGCCTGGAGGGCCTTGAACAGGGCGGTAAACAGGTCCGTGGCGTCCCCGCCGTTGTCGATGAACTGCTGGATCAACTCTTCCGCCTTGGTTTCGGTCATCCGAGGGTTGATGTGCTTCAGGCCGTAGCAGGTCATCAGCACGATCGCCTCGGTGGTCTGCCCGTTCTTGAGCAAGACCTGGATGCCGTATTGCGACGCGCGATCGAGTTGTCGCGCCGTCGAGATGGTGAACCGGAAGTCGACGTCGGGCTTGCCGGGAATGAGCGGGAACGAAACGGAAGTCATCCTTCTACTCCTTGACGCGACAGAACCGGCCGGAAGGCCAGACGCCCTCCGACCGATGCGATCGCGTCCGTGGTCCTGCCCCCGCAGGACATGTGGACCGTGCGTTAGAACACGCCGACGGTGCGTGAACTTACGCGTAAGCTCGCACTGAATGTGGTGATGCCGTCCACGCTCGATTGCGGCCCGCTGTAGCTCAGACAGGTGCAGAGGCCGGTGATCTTCGTCAGCCCGGTTGTCGTCCCGCCAGGGCCGTACTGGTAATTGAGTCCCTGCCGGCCTTCGATGCCGGAGAAGAACGTCTCAGCCGCGGGGGACCATTTGCCGGAGAGCTCAAAGCCCTTCGTGGCAAAGCCCGGGATGATGTTCTTGATCGGGATGGCCACGCCTGGCTGGAACGTGGTGCCGTCCTGCTCTTCGGTGTCGCTCGACCCATCGACGCCGTCGAGATACGTGCTGATGTCGGTCAGCACCGCCGCTGCGTTGTCGAGTTTGAAGCTGGTGCCGACGCCACTGATGGCCATGCGCGCTCCTCTTGATGAAACCAAGAGGCTTCACAGCGCACGCGCGGCGATCCGGCTTCCCTCAAGGACCGCGGAGGAGTGCTACCGCCCCGATTACCGACTCAATCGATCTTCTGCGACCTTCAAGATGCCCCGCCAGAAATTGATCCGGCGAAACACCTCGCTCACCGTCTCACTGCGCCCCTGCCGCTGCGCCCACGTTTCCTCCACGGTGAGCAGCGCGCGGAAATGTCGAATCTCCTGCGCGATGTGATGCACCGTGTCGGGCGTCATCCGGCCGGCGCCGGCACGCTCGCTTTGCACATCGTGCATCGGTACTCCGGTACCCCGAACGTTCCGATGTTCTCCGTCTCGAGGTGCGGGCACGCCGGCGGATCGATTGGAATCGCCTCGGCGCTTGCCAGCATCGAATCGATCAGCGCCCGCATGGACACCAGCCGTGCTATCCATGCGTCACGCGTAAACGCTCGGTCGACAGAGCCTTCTACGAGCGCTCTGAGAGCGACTGCGTCCGGATCCGGTGGCACGTAGGCCATTAGGCACTCGTGCCCACAATGACCACGTTCACCACGATGGTGTTGGTCGCCGCCGTGTTGACCAGCGAGATCAAGTCTCCCGTGCCAGCGGTCACCGCGAACCCGGCCGCCGGGTCATCCCACAGAAAGCGCCCGCCCGCCGTCAGCACCGCCAGCGCCCCGCTCGCGGCGCCGAAGAGGATCGCGCCGTTCGCCGCGGGGCGTTCGATCCGCAGCGTGTTCAGGCCTGACACGTGCTTGACGAAGATCGTCTTCACCTTCACGAAGGACAGGGCCGCCCCGAACGCATCGGTCAGGACGCCCGCCAGGTCGATGCTCTGCGTCGCGCTGCCGACAATGGAGAACTGAGCCGAGTACACCTTGTCGGCCTGATTCGCGCCGACGCCGCTGGTGCAGATGACTTCGTCCAGTACATCGACCGGCGCGCTCACCGTGGTGAGGCCCGCCACGGCGGACAACGTGTTGCGAACACGAACACTGATGACTTGTGAGTCAAGAGGCATCGGACTACTCTCCTTCTTACGACGACTGGTGAGCGGTGATACGGAACGTACCCACCAGCTCGCGTGTCACCACGTTGTTGATCGTGTCCTTCAAGAGATCGGCGCGCACGAATTCGACGATCGCGGTCGGATAGCCGGCGACGATAAGCGGAAGGCCGTCGAGCGCCGCCTTTACGAGCGAGAGCGTCGCATTCACTTCCGCATCGCCGCGATAGTTGCTGACGACCCGCACATGGAGCGTGGCGACACCGCCCCACTTCGACAGGTTCGCATCGCCCATCGTATTGAAGGGCGTTTCGTCGACCCCTTCGACCAGCACGTAGGGCATGGTCACGCCTGCCGGCTGATCGGTAATCCGCGCGGCCGGCACGACCGCCGTGAGCGCGGCCGTCGCCTGGAGCTTCGCGAGGACCGCCGCATGAACCGGCGCGAGGGCTAAGGTGCTAGCCATCAGCGCCGCCCCCATTCCACATGCCCACGGAGTTCTTCGGTCGCGATACGAGGACGCAGCTGCGGGGGCACGTTCCAGTGCCGGAATTCGCCGTGCTCGACGTACTTCCGACCTTCCGCGTTCAACCGATAGAGCCGTACCACACCGCGCCGGCCATCGGCGTAGAAGCAACGGTTCGTCACCTCGACGCGGCACACGCGCGTGTGGTTCAACCGAGTACGACGAAGGTCTCGGCGACGATGAACGTTCAGAGTCATCAGTTCATGTCTCCGATCGCCGCGTTGATCGCCTGCTCGGTGCGATCAATGTGCGGCCGCTCCTGGCCGTCCGCCGCCGGCTTCATGAACGGCCGCGCCGAGATGTTCCGCGTCACGAACCCCAGTTCGTACCAGACGCCATACACCGCTGGGGTCTGATGGGACGTCGTCCCGCCGCGCCCTGGCAGCGTCACGTTGTCAAGGCCGACGCGCCAGTTCAGGCCCTTTCCCTCGACCTTGATGGCGCGAATCAGGCTCCCCTCTCGACGCGGCGCGAACCCCTGGGCGGACAACTGGACGTTCCTCGCGGTCTGGGCGCACGCGGCCCCGACACGAGCGCGGAGCGTCTCCCCGCCGCGCTCGAGGGCGCGTTCCAGGCCGCGGACGCCGTCGAGGGTAAAGAGGGCCTTCACAGCAACTCCGTCGCGTACACGGTCAGCCAGCGCCTGTCCCCGGCCTCGTCGCCGTAGTTCACGATCTGGAACGTCCGGTTTTCGAAGGGCCACGAGATTCGCCAATCGGCCCTGATGTCGGTCCGATACCGCAGGGTGATCACCATGGCGTTGACGGCGACCTGGGCGCCGAACTTCAGCAACTCGTTCCCTCCTGCGCTTCGAATGTGAGCCGGGACATGTCCGACTGTCGTGACGTATCCGTCGCCGCTGGTGCCGGCTGGGATTTGCAAATCGACGCGATAGCGGAGGTCTCCGGCCGTCGTGCGACCACGGCGCCCCGCGTCTACCATACGAACGACGGCGGTTTCCAGAACACGCGGTCAGACCAGCAGGCCTCCGCGGCCTGCCGTGCTCGCTCGCCGTACTCTTGGAGTCCTTCCCGATCGCAATCGAGATATCCGACATACACGAGGAGCCCTTGCCGGATGCGGTCCGGGATTAACTCCTTGGAGGTCCAGCCAACCTTGTAGGTGATCTCGATGCGACTGACGATCCGATCGCTTTGCACCGATGGCCACGTCTGCTGCGGCTTGCGCACGATCCGCCCTGGCCGACTCGTCGTGTCGACATCGTAGATTGTGGTCGAGAGCGTTTGTTGCACGCCGGCCGAGTCGTAGTACTTGATGGAGGTCACCGACTGGAGCGGCGCGGCCATCGGCAGCCAGATGCTGTCCGCGAAATACGGTAGCGTGAAGACCCATGTCTGCGTGAGCAGTCCGCGGCTCATGTAGTCTTCCGCGGCAGCCCGAGCGGCGCTGATGTAGCCGTCCCACACGCCGTCTTCGTCGTCGTGCGTCACGCGGGCCTGCGCTTTCGCTTCCGCGATCGAGAGCGGTTCTTCGGTCGGCGCCGTCAGGAGCGCCCACTCGCAGCCCTCAGAGGCACAGACGTCATACATGAGCCTTCGTCCGTTTCACCGCACGTTCCGGATCGCGGCTGACCGCCATTTCCGGCGCGTCCTCTTTCAGCACTTCCGCAGAGGGGCGATCCCCGTTGGATGGCGTCTCGAGCCAAGCCCGCATCTTCGGCGTGAGCGTCTCGACTTCGATGATCTGACCCGCCCGAAACGGCACATCAGGATTGTCAGAGTCGGTCGTCTGCAGGAAGCGAATCCGCATGATCAGGCCGTGCCCTCCGCAGGCGACACCCAGGATTCGCTCACCGAGGTCGGCTGCACCACCGGCCGCGTCCTGGCGCGGGCCTGAATCACGACCAGGCTATCGATCGTCGTGGAGGTGCCGCGTGTTACCCGACATTGGATAAACCGCTTGCCCGGTCGCGACACCGTCACCATGTGCTGATTTTTTGCGACGTCATTGACCAGCGTGCCCGCGAGATCCGCGTAGGCTCCGCCGGAGGCCACGTCTTGTCGAACCCGAATGTTGTTGTTGGCCGCCGGCGTCCCGAAGCGCACCACGAAACAGATTTCCGCGAACCCCGACATATCATAGGCAGCGCTATCGATTGTCGAGGTGCCGGCGGCCGTCGGCGCTTCAGCCGTGATCTTGCAATCATCAATGAACATGACGCAGCCTTAATCCGTCTGCGCCGGCGGCAGTTCCTCGGCGGCGACGGCATCAGGTTCCACCGTTGCGCTCACCGCATGCGCGTCTCCGCCAGCCGCTTCCACAGCCTTTCGAAGAGCGTCGACGGCGTCCTCGATCGCTTGGGTGTCGTCGGTGGTGACCTGCGTGCGGATATGAAGATGAATCTTGGCCATTGTGCTTGTCCTTCTCTGCAGCATGGCCGGCGCGATCACGCGATCACGCCGGCCGTCAGGGTTAGGCTTGCGTGCCGTACTTGACCGGGTTGGTGCCCGCATCGAGCAGATCGCCGTCCGCGCGTGCGAACGCAAGGAAGGCTGTCTGGCCAAGGAGCGCGAAGAGTTCATCCAGTCGTCGCACTTCGACGGTCCGCACATCGCGAATGATGTACTTCGAGAAATCGCCGAAGAGGATCGACTTGACCGTCGTCGCGGGAGTCGTCATCGACTGATTGATGACGTAGGGATACCCGAGAATCGTGTCTGGCTGTCCCGCCGTCAGCCCTGGCGCCCACAGCGGCATCCCGGTGGTGTCACCGGAGTACTGCAGCACCTTGACCTTCTTGATCATCTTCAGCGCACCATCGTGGAACATGAACCGACCGTTCGAGCGATAGGCCGGATCCACCGAATGCACCAGGTCCACCAGGTTGTCGTAACTGACCGTCGCCGAGCCGGCGAACGTCACGCCAGACGAGGTGGCGGCCGTCACGATCCCGTTCGGCTGCGACCCGCTGCCGGTCGTGAAGTGATCGTTTTGAATGCGCCCGATACGATTGGCGAGGGCTTCGCCGAGAAACCCCGAGACGTTGATCGAGGTGTCCTGCAGGAACTCCATTGAGGCCAGGATGTACTTGGAGCTGTACTTCCAGGCGTCCAGCACGAGCTGCCCGAAGGTCATTTCGAGCTCGGTCGTGGTCGTGTTCTCACCGATGATCACGCCCTTGTTCGCCGTGTCGTTCGTCGTCGGGATGGGCAGCGGGCCGCCGGTATCGGTACGGATGACCGTGGCGACCGAGCGCATGCCACCAAACGCCAACAGCGCCACTTCGAGCGACCGCATGAGTTCATCGGCCACCGTGTACCCGCCGGTCGTCGTGGTGGACTGCAACCCGGTCAGCGCCGCGCGTTCCTCATCGATATGCGCCTGGAAACTGCGCTTGTCGTCAACGCTCGGCCGAAACGCCTCCGCGCCCGCATGCCACTCAGAAGTCCGCATGGCCTTCGGCGCGAACATGTGGATCAGGAGCCGCTTGGAGTCCACATTGATCCCGCAACGGCGCGCATGTTCGCGTTGCTGAGGTGTCGCCTCGAACTCGGCGCTGCCAGCGCACATCCAGGTGCGCAGAGCTTCAGTGCGGTCGCGTTCGGTGATCTTTCCCAGGCTGCCGCGATAGGTCGGCTGGCTGCGCTCTTCGAGTGGGTTCGGGTCGCTGCGTCGGCCCTGCGATTCTGTGAGGCTCCTATCTACTGCATCCTGCTTCGCGAGCATCTCGACCTGTTTGGTAATTTTGTCGATCTTCTCGTGAATCGTGTTGAAGTTGCCTTCATCCTCAGACCGGATGCCGTTCTCCCCGATGAGGGCTTTCGCCTGCTCGGCAAGCTGTCCCTTTTCCTGGAGCAGATCCTGAATCGTCAGGCCGGCGATGAATGGAGCGTGCTGCGCATGACCCGTGAGCTGACTCACCACGATGGCGAGCACGATCGCGGCACAGAGCAACCGGACGCGCGGCGTCCAGAACGTGGCGAACCACTGCGAAATCGCACGCGTCACCGCGCGGATCGCTGTCGAGGCTCGCGAGCGCCACGGTTCAATCTCTTCGGTGCCGTGATTCCACGCGCAAATCTGATAGACGTTGGTCGGCATGGCGAGCAAACCCGCCATGAACGCCAGCATGAAGGGGACGACGGTGACTCGATGCTTGTCCATGCTCTTCCCTCGTGGATCGCCTGAGGGAAGCGCCCAAAAATGCAAAGGGCGTTGATCAACAGGCGAAATGAATTCGCCGTGTCGACCACGCCCAGGTAGCCGGGGATGGTGGACGGTGCTATCGCGAACAGGACCGTTTCAGGTAGCCGAGACGGTCTGAACGCTCAGGTTTCGATCAGTGTGGCACGAAAGCCGCCAGATGTCACGGTAGATCGTTTCGACCGCCGCGCCGTAGCCTGCACAAATAGGAGAGGCCGCCATCGTTGGCCGGAGATGTTCCCGAATCCACGACAACTCCAGACGTCTTGTTGTGACCCATTCGACCGCGCGATTGATGTACTGCTCTGGCGTCATCGCGATGAAGTCCGTCAGTCCGAGCGTCGTCAGCAGTGACGCGGTCGTGCGTTGAATCATCCGCTCTCCGATGAGGGTCATCGGCGGTACGCCCTGCCAGAGTGTTTCGCAGCTGGTGACACCGCCGGTTTGCGGGTAGGTATCGAGCGTCAGATCGATCTCGTGGTAGGCCGCCAGGTGATCGACGTGCGGACTCGCGCCGCGGAACACGAGCTGCTGGGCCGTGTCGCCCATCACGCGACGAATCCACGCGCGGACCGAGGCGTTGTACGTGGAGTCCTTGAATATTAGTCGACTCTCGGGAAGCCTTCGCAGCAGCGCGGCCAAGAGCTGCAAGAATGGCTCGTGCAACTTGGCCGACCGCTGAAAGACGCCAAACGTCTGCGGACGCGTCAGGCAGGGTAACCGATTGGCCGGAGGGCTTTCGTCCATCCCGTCGTACCACAGCAGACTCGGCAGATCGATCACCGTTTCAACGTACTGCGGCCGGACCGCAGAAGGAATGACCACCGGATCGGCGAGCAGATACTGCATCGCCGGCCAGCCCACACCGGTCGCATAGCCAAATGCCGTGATTTGAATCGGCGCCGGTGCGCGGCAAAACGTCAAGAGACGATTCCACGGTGTATAACCGGAGAGGTCAACGAGGATATCGATCCGGTCTCGACGAATCAGATCCGCAAGAGCTGCATCGCTCAGCCGCGCGACGTCGCGCCAGCCAGGATGGCTCGCGTAATCCTTCGTGACCAGATCGTGCAGATGCGACGGTACCGACGAGTAATAGAACGGAACGATCGCTTCGCTGTGTCTGAGAATCAACCGATGGATCGCGAGCGCGACGGAGTGCGCACGGAAATCGCCGGAGACATACCCCACGCGAATCGGCCGATCGGGATCCCGATCATTCGGATGCGGCTGCCGCCGCGCATAGATGGCTGCGCCGTGTCGACGCCACCAGAGCCGGCGTTCGGCCTGCGCCTGCTTGAACGTCGTGCTCGGCTGCACGTCCAGCAACAGAATCAGGGCGTCGTGCGTCGCCACCGCGTGCGGATTCAGGGCCAGGACTCGCCGGTAACACTCGATGGCCTCAGGCGTGCGACCGAGCTGCGCCAGCGCCATACCGAGCGCTCGATAGACTTCTGGTGTGTGGTACCCGGAGCGTAGCAGGCGCCGCACGAGCCATTCCGTCTGAGCCCAGGCTTTCCGTTGAGCGCAGACGGCTGCCAGCGCGGCCGTCCACCGCGCTAGCGTGCGAGCTGGGTACGGTGCAACCGTTCCCACCACTCCCTCGAATGTTTCCCTGATTTGCCGACCTGCACATCCGTTCCAGGATACGCGGGAAATGCGACCGGGCTCAATTCGCTGATCTTCATGTCCAGGATTTCACGGATCGGGATCTCATCCTCCATGTGCCACGCGTCATCGACAGTCCGAAACGCGAACGAGCCGCCGGTGACCGTCCGGAGTTCGATCGATTCGACGACGGCCCCAGCCGACCGCGGCGTCGTGATCGACATCGCCAGCCCTTTGCCGTCTTTCCAATAGGCGAGCGTGCCGCCAGTCGACCGGCCCAACGGCACATCCGCATTGTGGTTCCAAAGCGCCAGCAGATCGGTGCTTTCATGAATGGTCCGATCGACGGCCTCCGGCCGGATGTACTCGAAAAATCCTCCGAGGTCGAGGCTGCGCGAATCGAACACAATCGGATGCCCTGTGATGATGGGCTGCTCGGTGCCTCGGAGTTCCGGGCGTCGTGCGGACCGACCATGCCACGGCAACGCCTCTGCCGCGCGTTGTCGCTGCTCAAAACGACAGGTCGCACAGTAAGACGTCTGGTTCACGATGGCCGTGGCCGGCTTGGCGCAGCGCGCGCAAAACTCTTGACTGGACCGCCAGGCGTACATCCGTCGTGACATCGCGACGATCCCGGCTGGTCGAGAGATCGCCCGCCACGTGCCGTCCTGGCCGACAGCCCGCGTCATAGCGTATTCAATGGGCGCGTCAGCGTGTTCGGGCATAGTCAATCTCTCGCTGCATGAAGACGGTCGCCACTTCATCGGCTCTCGTCGATTCCCAGGCGTCGAGCACGCGATCGAGCACGACCGAGAAGTCTTGCGGATCCGTCTCGAGCGCGGCCCCGACTCTCCGTCTGAACTCGGCGAGATGCGTCTTGGCTAGGTCGGTCGCCAACGCGGACACGTCTTGTGTCGAGCCCATCCACGCGAGATGCGCCCGAAGCGCCGGCGTCACCGCATCGATACACACCGGCTCGTGGAGCACGTCATACGACGCCAGCCACCGGCGCAGCTTCTCGGGTGTCGCGTGGTGCTGACGAGCCTTGGAGACTTCCTGCCGAACCATCCGGCCCATCGCGTCGACAATCAGCGCGCGATGCGCGGCGATCATGCCGGCGTCTCGGTCAGCGGCTCGCTGCCGCTCAGCTACGGTCGCCGTTTCCGCCGCCGCGCGCGCCTCTGTTTCTACCGCGACCCGTGCCTCAGCTGCCGCCAGGGCCGCTTGTGCGGCCTCGACGTGTGCCGTGCGCTCAGCGACAACGGTGGTCAACTTGGCGATCTCGGTTTCCAGAGCCGCGAGCCGCGGATCCGGCTCGGCGCGCGTGTCTAGGATCGCCTGTATGGCATCGCGCTCAGCCGTCAGGTTCGTGAGAGCGGTCTGCGCCGCGAGCATCGCCGTTTCGCTCGTCGCAACCGCCGCGCGAAGCCCAGCGCATGCCTGCTCGGACGTCTTTGCTTTGATTTCTGCAGCCACCTTGGCGCCGATCGGGCAGTCTGGACAGGGGACTTGCCCTTGCGGGTCGCCCATATAGGCTTCCGGCAACAACCCGACATCGTTGCAGGTCGAACAAGGCGCTTCCGCCGCCGCACGCAAGGTCGCCTCCTGATCGGCCCGTGCCCGCAGTTCGCTTGAGAGCTGCGTCAACTGCGCGGCCAGCGCCAGCGCCCCGGCTTCTGACGTCCGTCTCAGCGCGAGCTCCTCAGCCGTCGCAGTGCCAGTGGCTTCCGCCGCAATCCGTCGCTCGCGTTCTTGCTGGGCGAGCGCGCGCGCTTCAGCGGCGGCGCGCTCCGCAAACTCTGCCCGCGCATTCGCGGCCGCGGCGGCGTCGTCGTTCGGCGCTGGCGGTGGAGCCGGTGCCGGCGTGGGCGCGACCTGCTTGTCGATGATCTCGTTGATGCGATCCGCCGGCGTCATGTTCAGCGGCAGGAGATAAACTTTCCCAATGCCACCGGGCAGCGGGTTCATGTTTTCCTTGTCGCGCACGTCGTCGGCCGAGAGCCAGCCCCACTGTCGACCGACGGCATACGCGGCATACCGGCTCGGGAGATCCCCGCGGAGCGCCCCCTCGATCATGTGTTCGAAGAACTGAATCCGACGTTCAGGCGCCGAGATCAGCTTCCGATTGCACTCTTGTTCCCAGCGTACACACCACGGTCGCGTCGTGTCGGTGTAGTACTCGATGCCCTGGTGTTCGATGTTGTTGTTGGTCGACCGCAGCAGATGCTGGATCTTGTGGGGCGGCATCCGAAACCAGCGGCACATCTCTTCGACCTGGTGCAGCCGGGTCTCCAGAAACTGCGCATCGTTGGGCGGGATGCCCATCCGCTCGTACTTCGCCCCGTTGTAGAGCGCGAGCAGCTTGTGCGCCCGCTGGACGCCCTGATGTTTTCCTTCGAGCGCTTCCCGGTAGTTCTTATCTGAGAGTTCGGTCGGCCGCGCGCCAGGGTACGACACGACACCGCCGAATGTCGCGCCATTGCCGAAGAACGTCCCCCCGAACTGTTCCGTCGCCAAGCCGAGCCCGATGCTCTCCCGCGCCATCGCCACGACGGAATAGCCGACGGTCCCATTGAACCCGAGCCCCGGAAGATGCAGCATGTCTGCGGCCGGGATGGGGACGGGAACGCCGCCGCTCGGCGCCGCCACCAGATACACGACGCCGCCAGAGCGGTCTCGGTCTACCGTCACCCGATCCGGTGTGATGGGCCAGAGATATTTCGGCCGGTCCAGTTGGTCGCGCTCGATTTCCGCGTAGGCATTTCCCCAGGTCAATACGTGCGCCGTCATCATCTGCCGCATGGTGAACGAGGTCATCTCCGGATTGGGCTCGTCGTGGACCATTCGGTAGAGTCTGGAGTCGGTGTAGCGGTCTTTGCCCCCACTCGAGGCGCGTTTGTAGTGAATCAGGGGATAGGAAGCGACGTCGGTCGAGATGGCGTTCACGCAGGCGAAGAAAGCGGAATAAGTGAGGGCGGTCTGCTGGGTGACGCTCAGACCCGTGCTGCTCGGCGTCGCATCATCGTTGAAGTACTTCGCCGTCAGCGACGAGAGCGTGTAGGGTCCCTTCAAGAACGAACGGAATGACTCAGCCAGGCGCGCCGGCCACGAATCGTGATCCTGGACGACGCGATACCGCTGGAGTTTAGACATCAGAGCCACTCCGCCATGACGCCGGTCGGCTGTTCAATGGTGATCGCGCTCATCGCTTGGAGCAGCGCGTCGATCCCGTCGATCTTGTTGGGTGAATCCGGGCTTTCCTTTTTCGGCAAGAGACTATCATCCACGCCTCGCGTGACGACCGCATTGCTCGCCATCCACTTCAGGCAGGAATTCCCGTCATGACGGAACCGACGATGCTTCACGCGCGTTTCCAGCTCGCGTGCGGGTGGCGTGATGTTCTTTCGATTCTTGTCCAGGATGGCCGCCGGAAAGCCATCCGCCGCAAGCGCCGAGACGATGCCGGCCGACCCGTACTGATCGAAGCGGAGGGCGGCGACGTTGAAGGTCTGGCACCAGACTCTCACGTCGGCTTCGATATGGCTGTAGTCGATCATATTGCCGTCGGTCAGGTCCAAGATCCCGGCCTTCACCCAGGACTGATAGGCTGGAACCGCCCGCGCCCGCTCCTCGACCACGCCGCGAGGGAGATAGAACTTCGTGAACACGCACAAGTCCTCACCGCTTTGAAAGACGAGCGCGACCGCCGCGATGTCATCGAGCTGTGCGAGGTCGCCGCCGATCCAGCACCGCTGCCCAGCGAAGTCCTCCAGTTTCAACGTGTCATCCGCGCAGGCGTCCCACCGAGTCATCGATAGCCATGACATGGCGGACTGCATCCACTCCGAACAAACCTTGACGCGGAACTCTCCCTCCATCCCAGGTGTCTGCTTCGCGTCCGCGCAGTAGCTGCGCACCCACTCGAGCGTCGGCGTGACGCCGAGCATCGGATTGGCTTTCACCCAGACGAGCGGATCGCGCCAGTCATCACCCTCGTCGAGCGTGTAGATAATCCCAAGAAAGTGATCGGCCTCGAACACCTGCTGGAGCACCTTCGTCAACGTCGTGCGCAGCGCGTAGCCAACCGACAGCAAGTCATACCCGGCGGTCGTCGGACAGAGCAGCAACGGATTCAGCCGGGCGCCCTGTGCGCTCTTCAACACGTCATGCAGAGCAAATTTCTGCGCGTGCGATTCGTCGAGCACGATGCAGGATGGATTCAGACCGTCTTGTGTCGAGGCCTTGGCGTTGACTGGTCGAATGGAGCCATCGCTGGTGATGATGGAGTTGGCGAGCGCCTCGACGCCCTCTGCGCGCAGCCAGGCCGACATCCGGTTGTTCACCATCTTTTGCGCGATGCCGAAGACGATCCGCGCCTGCGATCCCGTCGTCGCTCCGCACACGACGCTGGCGCCAGGCTCGTGCTCGCGCTGCACGTGGAACAGCGCGATCGCCGCCATCAGCGTGCTCTTCGCGCCTTTCCGGCCGAGCTCGAAGTAGAAGACCGTGAACCGGCGGCGCGCGAGGTGGGCCCGCTGACGCCAGCCGAAGAGCAATGTGACGATGAAGACCTGCGCCGGCTCGAGGTGAATCAGCGGCCTGGACCAGGTGCCCTCTACGTGCGGCAGTCGCTCGATGAAGGCGCAGGCCTCAACCGCGTGCGCGTCGGACCACACAAACGGCCAGCTCGGATCGGTTTCGGCGCGCATCGCGTCGCGGTCCTGCCGCTCGCAGGCGAGCTTGACCCAGACGCCCGCGGTTATTGTTCCGCTGAGGACATCGGCCGCGTACCGACGCGCGATGCCAACGTAATCCCGTCGCGTCGCTGGTGGCTCGGACACTCGACTCTGGCGTGGTGGCTTCCTGTCCCGGGCCCGACTCGGCTGCAACGTGCCACGACGCGCCTTCTCGACATCGCTGAGGCGCGGACGACCGCCCTTCTTGGGGCGTGGACGAATCACGCTCTTCACTCGGTGCCGGCGCGCTGCCTTCTTCTTGCTCTTCTTCTTCATTCGACTGACGGTTTTGGGGCCGCGAGGTTTAGCACGTGCAAAAATTCGAGAGGGGACCGGTTTCCAGACTCGTCGACGTCGAAGATTTGATCCCCCCTCCCCTCTACCATCAGATGCGCTCCCGACCGCGCTGCGCTTCTACTGCGGTCTTGGCATCGCTGCATGCCTGGCAGAGCGGCTGCTCGTTGGTCTCATCGTCTGGCCCACCCTCAGCGAGCGGGATGATGTGGTCCCTGATGGTGGCCACGGTGGTACGTCCTTCCTTCATGCACAGCACACACAAGGGCTGCTCGTTGAACAGCCGGTTCCGCATACGCTGTAGCCTTCGCCCTCGGATGCGTTGCACTGGTTGCGCATGACTCCAAGCTGGGCGAGCATGGGCAGAGCAACGTCCGGTGGGTACCAGCGTCCCACAGCCAGGCTGAGCGCACACACGTAAGGGTGCAGTAGGCATCAGCCCTGCTCCACCCTACGGAACTGAGTGGGTTCCCTGAGTGGGACGGTGCCGTTCTCAGGCACCACGGCGAAGGTCTCGCTCTCGATGAATAGGACCACGCAGAACCGATCGTGGTCGAACGTGGCCGCTACATACCTCGCGTCTTCAGGGAGCCCATGCGCCACGACTTCAATCGGTGCCTTGAGTCCATGTTTCGCGACCTCGATGAACATCTGAGGCGTCACGAGCCACCGTTCGAGTCGCCGGCTGTCCATACTCACCTCTGCTGGACCAGGACATCGAAGGACCGTTCATCCGTCACGGCCGGCGAACTATTGGTAATCACCCGATTGGTGACCGTGTAGCGTCCACCAGCCGTACCAGCGGCGAGGTACAGCTGTGTTTTTAAGCCAGCCGCCACGATCGTGTCATCGTGCTTCGTCAGCACAGCATCTGGACCGGTAATCGTCCACGTGCTGGTGTTGACGATGACGCCAGCGCCGAGTTCCAGGAGCCACGCCGTCCAATCGAATCCTTGGGGTTCATCGGAACTGGGATCCTTCACGATGAGATCGCCGGGTTTGCGGCTCATACGTCGAACTCGCGATCCTGATCGGACACGTTGATAAAGCGGCCTTGCGCATCGACGGCGAACCGCTGCCCAGCGGGCACGATGATGAAACGACCCACCGCATCGACCAGGAAGAATCGATCTTGAGCGCGCACCACAAAGAACTCGTCTGGTGCCAAGACGAGCGGAAACGCGGGCGCGCCGATCGTGAAAGCGACCAGTTCGGGCGGCGCCATGAACGGCGGTTCCCACGTGCCGCTGATCACGCGCATCTGCACCAACGACAACGGCCCGCGCGGGATCGGCGGCGTGCCGTAGATGAACGTCAGCGGAACAATCCGCGTCCGGTCGGCATTCGGTCGACCGAGGCGCGGCTCGAGATCGGCCGGCCAGGCCGGAATGATGATCCCGGCGACGGTTCTCGTCAGCGGTGGCTGAACTGGAGGCTGACTCCCGAACGGCAACGTGAGCGGCGCAATCGCGACCGGCCGCGGTGGGCTGATGAATGGCGGCTCCCACGCCGTCCAGATCAGTCCAGGCGCCGAGACATGCGGCAGAACGATGAGGAGCGGCGGGACGTTCCAACCCGCATTCTTCGCCGCCGTCTGGGCATCCCAGGTGACCGCCCACGTCGACACGATCTGGCCGAGCTCGAGCACCGACAGCGCGGACTGCGGTGACGGCGCCTGGCCGTAGACGAGCGTCAGCGGCGCGATGTCGACCGGTGTGGGCGGTCGGATGAACGGATCGACCCACGCCATCCAGATGTGCTTTGGTAGTGGCGCGAAGGCGACAAACGCCAGTGGAAGCGCTGGGACGTTCCAGGCTGCGCCTTTCGGAGCCGTCTGTGTATCCCACGTCTGCGCCCATGTGCCGAGAATCTGGGCGACCTCCAACACGGAGATCGGCGATTGCGGGATCGGCGCACTCCCGTACGTCAGCGTGAGCGGCGCAATACTGACGAGGGTCTGCGGACGAACAAACGGCGGCTCCCACGCCGTCCAAATCAGTTCGGGCAATCCGGTGTACGGCACGAACGCCACCACCGGCGGGACGTTCCAGGCGGCGTTCTTTGGCGCTGTTTGGGCGTCCCACGTCGTCGCCCAACTCGTGACAATCGGCAGCAGCTCGGCGATCGCGAGCGGAGGCGCCGGGGGCGGTTGCGCCCCATAGGTGAACGTGAGTGGCGCGATTTTCTGTCGCTGGTCGTTGGGTCGCGTGAGCCTCGGCTCAAGATCGGCCGGCCACGCGAGGCCAGCCTGCGCCATCATCGACGCCACGGAGAATCGCGGCGGCTGCTGACCGTAACTCAGCGTGAGCGGAGCGATCTTCTGGCGTTGATCGTTGGGTCTGGCAAGGCGAGGCTCGAGATCCTGAGGCCACGAGGCCAAGACCGCCGCCAACATGAGCGCCGTCGTGAAACGAGGCGGTTGGCTGCCTTGGGTCCCAACCGGGACGTGCGGCTCCGGCGGCGTGACGGCGGTACGCCCGGCCGGCGGTGGCGGATTGTAGAAAATACCCATGACGGGACACGAGCGGGCCACGACGTTCTCGCGGCCCAGCCGTGCGCGTGTTAGCCGATTTCCCTGTAGCAGACGCCGAACGACCAACCGGTCAACGTGATCGGTGTGCTGGTGAACGCCTCGATGAACGACGACGTGCCGCCCGGCATGAACATGAACGTTTCGGGCGGCGTGGCCACCCAGAGCCAGCCGTTGAGAACGTTGAAGTTGTCGGGATACACGGTGACCTCAGCGCCGGCACCGTTGGCCGAGCTGTTGATGCCGGCCTGGCCGGCCGCTCCGGTCGTGCCGCCGACCAGGTTCGCGGTCGGGTCACCCAGCTTGGTCTTGGCTGGCGTCGCGGAGACGAGCGTTGGAAACGCCGTCACCTTCGTGCCCAACTTGATGCCCTGTTGGTTGGACGTCGCGTTCGCCCGCTGCGAACACCATGCCCGCAAGACCTCGAAGCCTGGAATACCGGCGCCGCCAGCCGACGGGTTGAGGTGGACGAGCTGTGGAGCGGCAACGACAGTCTGGTTGTCACCGCTCACCGTGTATTCACGCGCCATGATCGCTGCTCCTTCTACGTTGTGTCCGAGAGGTATACGAATTTCTGCCCTGGCTTCTCGTAATCGATCTCTTGACCGGTTCGCACGTCGATGTGCTTGAACCGTGGCACTTGCGCGGCGCCCTTGCACACCGGGCAGGTGATCGTCAGATCCTCGCCCGTCCGTGAGTAGCCGAGCCACATGCGGCCAGGCTGCGTCCGGAAATCCCTGCAGGCGACACACGGCATCCAGCCGACCGGCACCGCGATAAACGGCACCACCTCACGCTGCTTTGTCCATCGTCCTCGCATTGGTCGTTACTGCGCCATCACCGGAGCATTCAGATACTGCGGTTGATAGGGAACCTGGCCGCTCGCGCTCACATCCGTGAACGTGACCGTGCACCCCTCCCACCAATCGCCGTTATTCCCATCTGCGATTGCAGAGGGGTTCTCCGCTCCGCTCGCCGACAGCGACTTCGTTTCCATCACGCCATCGTAAAGGTTACTTGTTGTATCAGTGCGAATCGTGTAGCCAGTCGAAGCCGTATACGAGAAGAAGCTAGCGAAGTTGACTGCACCCGCGACGGCGAGTGAAGTCGACGCAACTGCGGTCGTCGATGGCGGGTCCGGATTGTGGTCACTGGTACCGGTTCCGCCCGATGCAGACTGCGAATCTAGTGTGATCGCGGCGGAGCCTTGGAGACATAGGATCTGTACTTCGCGGTAGATGTTGGTACCTGTAAACGTCCATGTCAGACTCGGTGCCGAACCTCCTCGCTCGATCCACGACACACTAAAATCCGCACTGCCGGTCGTGCCTGTATAGAGCGAATGCCACCCGGCAGGTATGCCAATGGTCGTAGCGGCATCGGCCACCACGAGGGCGATAAGCGCATCACCAGAGGTCGCACCGGCAGGCTCTGTCACCGTCTCGTTTCCGGTCGCCGTGCGTTGTGTGGAGGTCTTGCTGCGAAACGTGACCGCCACACATTACAGTCCAGTCCCAATGAGCTGCTTCGTGAACGTTCTAAAGTCCTTCGCAACGGACAAGTTCTGGGTTCCTCGATAGATCGCAATCAACTGCGTCATGTCGGTATAGGCCGACTTCAACAGGTTGATTTCCGCCTGGGAGTAACTGTACGGCGCCGCGAGCAAGGTCGCGTCCACGGTCGCGACCAGATAGGTCTGAAAGCGTTCGATGCGGACGATCCAATCCTCCAGCGCCATCGGGAGGGAGCCGGCGAGACTATCGAGCTGGGCTTTCGTTGGGGGGAGACCTACAGACATGGAACCCTCTGCGCAGGGAAGGTAGATGGAATGGGCACGTGCGCTGTTGAGTGTGCGCCCTCGCTGATTGTAAGTGGGAGTTTTTGGCTTCGTTAGGCTTGGTTCTGCCTGAGCAGACGTGGAATTTCAGACCGGGGCACGCGCCAGCGGTGCCCGATCTTCACGAGGTGAATGATCGGGGGCTTGTGTTTCGCCCAGTTGAGCAACGTGTCCTCGTGCACGCTGAGCAGGCGAGCGGCTTCTTGAAGGCTGAGCGCTTCTTGACCGGTCGGCATCGCTCTCACGTGGTGGGCACCGCTTTCAGCGATCGCCAGGCGTGCGACTTCTCGCTCATCTCGGCATCGCGCGCGGCCGCGGCGGCGCGGAACTCTTCGAACGGTGTATCCGGCGTCGCGTACTTCGTCCACCAGGATTCGACCGCAACCGGCAGTTTCTTCAGCGTGATCACCGTCGCATGGGATTCGCCGATGACAGCAGGCTCCTTCGGAGTTCGCCAGGGGGACTTCGACGGACGACCGATCGGCGCCACATAGTTCGCGAGCGCCCACAGTCTCGCGGCGCCGACGCGTTTGACCAGGCCGTCTCTGGCCATCGTGTTGAGCGCGGCGATGAGGCGCGGACTCGGTTGCCCCAACCAGGTGGCGAGCACGCCGGTGTCCTTCGGTCCATCCTCGAGCAGCGCAAGGACGTCGGCGCGGTTGACCAGGTGCACATCCGAGCGGTTGGCCTTCATGACGCGACGGCCTCCGCCCGGCCGCGGTAGAACGCGGCGACGTTCCCGGGTTTGCCGTGCGCAATGATGGCGACTGAGCGCGCCGGCCGGTTGTTGCCGCGACAGAGCTGACACCGCTGACACGTCGTGCGACGGTCGGCCTCGTCGCTGGCCGGACACGTGACCTCGAGCGGCACGCCGAAGCCGCTTGCGACCAACGGCTCCGTGCGGCCGCGGACACGGAACGTCCGCCAGCCAGCCTCGCGCGCCTCCCAGAATTCGCGTTCGTTGTCGACGCTGGCCATCGCCATCGCCTTGAGGCGGCGATCGCAGATACGCCAGGCGTGGGTGTAGGCGACCCAGCCCGCCGCGGCGACGAGGAGCGTGCGCCAGACTTCGAACGGGAGTGCAGCCGGATCGCCGTAAGCCCCGCATCGGATGAAGCGGCCTTCGACGAGCGCCTGCAGCTCGGGCCAAGTCGCCTCGACGTAGCCGCCGCGGCGGAACATCTTCCAGGTGTTGTACGGGCCGAGCCATGGCGTGACGTAGCATGTGCTGTTGATCCCGTCCCGCCCGCGCAGCGCGCAGTCGCCGCAGATCGCGTCGTCGAGGTTCTGCCGCTTGGCGTCCATCGGCGCGAGCTCCGGCCGGAGAATCCATGCCTGCACCATCGGCCCCGTCTTCGGATTGTGCGACCCACCCTCGAGGCCGGTCAGAATACCGACGATCGGATCGCCGGTCAGCAGTGACGGGCCACGATAGAAGACCGCTCCCAACTCCCCCATATCAGCCCGCGAGCTCCCACTCTCCGTTGTCTGTCGCTCGAATCTCTTTCTTCAACCGCAACCGCGTCAGCGCGTTGCTGCACGCGCGGGAGCGCTGCTCTTCGGTCTGGCCTGGCTCAGTCGGCATCACTTCGCACAGCGCTGCGAATGCGCGCGTTCCTTTCTTGAGTTCCCTGAGAATCGCGGCGTCACGCGCGACGACGACATCTGATGCGGTCCGGTCAGGGAGGCTCCTGGACGGCTCGATCAGGGAGGCTCCGCGCTGCGCGCTGGCGCGGACCTTGCTCCGTCCGTCCGTCCGTCCGTCCGTCTTCTTCGCTGCCTTTTTTCGTCGACCTGGCTTCGGCCCTGGCTTGCCACGCCGGCCGGCGCGGCGAGTCCGATGTACGGGTGCGTCGCCGACGAGCGGGCGCAACGAATCGATCGCCTTGACCATCTCGCCACGACGCTGGTCGATGGCTTCGATCTCCATCTCGAGAATCTCGATCGTCTTCAGGACCGCGTCGCTCATGAGAACAGTTCCTCGCTGGCGCGGACCGTCCCGCGGCCGGAAAATTCCACGAGGCCGCGCGCCTTCAGGCGTACCAGATAAGCGTCGCGGCTCGATCGTTTGTAGCCGGTGATGTCGTCGATTTCTTCCCGGGCCACGTCGCGCGGGCCACCCTTCAGCAGGACCTCGAGCGTCTTGCGCTCGCCCTCCGGCAGCCGGGCGCGCCAGTACGCAATGAGGTCATTTCCAGTTGGCAATGGTTCGAAGTCGCCGTTGAGTGCGGCTCGGCCGGCGTCGGTTGGATACAGCAGCGCGCCGTTCACCTGGACGAGTCCCTTCGTCGAGAGGCGGTTGATGTAGGCGTCGCGCGACGAGCGCTTGTAGCCGGTGAGAATGCCGAGCCGTTTACGGTCGAGGCCGTCCGGATACTGGAGCGCCGCGGTCAGCGTGGCGAGCTCGCCAGGCGGAAGGTCGACGTCGACGTTGCCGCCGGGAACTCGCGCACGTGGGCGCTCAGGTGGGTCGAACGATCGCCGCGGCGCGACGTCTTCGGGCTTGGGCCATTCGCGCTGTGGCTTCAGCGTGGGCATGATCGGCGCGGCGGTCTTCGCGATGGCATCGCGGATCTCCTTGACGATGACTCGGAGGTCCTCTTCGAACTCGCTGAATCGATCACCAACCTTGTCGATCTGCTGGCCAAGCTTCTCTGCGCGGGCGAGCTGGCCGTCCTTCAGGACCGGCACTTCGACTCGCTTCACCGGCTTTTCTTTCACCTGCGCTATGGAACATTTGGCGGTGATTTCTTTCTTTAGCTCGGCGATCTGTTTCCTGAGCTCGCGCGGGTCCTCGGCCTTCGCCTTCTCGATCGTCGCGGCCATCGACTCTTTCAACCGCTCCACGTCGATCGGCGTCAGCGGCCGCTTCGCCGCCGTTGAGGCGCCGACCTTCGGCGTGCTCGAGAGATCGGCCGTCACACGCGGCAGAATGCGCACCGTCTTCGAGATTTCGAGAAAGGTCGGACTCTCGACGTGCGGCTCACCTGTCTTCAGCTTTTGAAGCACGCTCTCGATGTCGGTCGCGATGCCATGGTCAGCGACCCAGGCCCGAACCGTCTTGCGCTCCTGTGGCCCGGTCATCTGGAACGCGAACATCGTGCCCGACATATTCAGCGCCTTCTTCGAGATCCTCCTGCGGCCGCTGGCTGATCAGGCTGCCGCCAATCCCGAAGTTCCGCCCCAGCTTCCACAGACGCTGCATCACGCCGAGCGTCTTCGCCTCCTCGCCGGACGGATTCTCCGGGATGAACTCCTGGCATTCCTCCATGAACAGATGCACCGCCGACGGCGCCGACTTCTTCCGGTGGAAGAATCGATCGGCGAACGCGCGGACGAAGCGCTGCTGCTCGGCTGGAATGAACTGGCTGACGTCGAGCACGAACGACAGGCCGCGGTCGACGACGAGATCGGCGATCAGGTCACCGGCGTGCGGCTCGAGCGGCAGGTCACCGTACAGCCCGCCGAAGACGACGACCTCGAAGGACTGGCCGCCCTTCTCTGCCGGCACGCGCAGCGCACGCCAGACGCCGACCGGGTCGAGCGCGCCGACCTGGGCGCCGGCCTCGAGCATCAGTTCGGCCAGCTTCATGGCGCCGTACGTCTTCCCGCTGCCGGTACGCCCGAGCCAACACAGCTTCTCCGTGACGGTGTCGAGCGGGAGCGAGAGGCCCTCGGCGAGTTTTAGCTTCATACCCGCTCCGCGCGGACTAGAATCCGCGGCATGACTGACGACCCATCGGCATTGCAACTGGCACAGAGGCTGGTCCAGGAACAGATCGATCTCCTAAAACAGACGGCCACAACTCGAGACGCGTTGCTCGTCCAGAAGGAGAGTGCGATACTTGCCGCATACAGCCGACGAGAGGCTGGCGTTTTCACGCTCCACCAGACGGACCTGCTCGGAAAGTATCTGGATTCGCTGACGCGGACGTCCCTGAAGAGCACGGAGGTGTTTAGCGAACACATGGCACTGCTCTCTCGCGAGATCCGATCGTTCTCAGATCGGGCCGACAGCGCGACGAGGTACCTTGCGCATTGGACCGCCGTACTGGCAGCCGTGACGCTCTTGCTCGCGCTAGCCACTGGCGCGCTGGTCTGGGTCGAATTGAGGAAAGCTGAAGTGCCGCAAACCGTCACCACGCCGGCGCCATCGAAGCCATAATCGCTCGTCAGCTGCGTCACCGCGTCGAGCGGCAGCGTCAGGTCCTTCGCCAACTGCAACGATCGTGTTGTTGTCATCGCCGTTCGGTCCGATCTACGCTTGCGGGCTTCAGGAGCCAGGCATGACCGAAGAAAACGAGAAGGCACTGATCGACCTGCTGGGTACGATGAATGAGAACTTGGGCGCTATCGTCACCACGCTCGCGGCGATTTCGAAAAACATGGTGTCGCTCATCCAGGTTCAGAGCTCGCTCGTGCAGCTCACGAACGAGCAGAACAACATGCGGGTCGGCCTTCCAACTCCGAGCGGTATGAAGCCGGGGGACACTGAGAACACATGACGTAACGCCCACGCTCACCTCCAGCCTCGACTGCGCGCAGCTGCCGGCCGGAGCATGGCCCGAATCACCGCCCGATCGATCCGATCGCAGGTCGCCTCGTCGTAGAACTCCACACTCCGCTCGTCGCCGGCCTTGAACGACCGCCACCAGACCCGCCGAACGTCCGCCGGCAGTTGGTAGATCCTCTCGACGTGGAGGTGCGCCGCGAAGCGTCGGTGCAGTTCGGCAGCGACCGGCAGCATGGAGAGCCCGAGGACGATGTGCTCGAGCTCGTCCAACGTGACGTCGAGCAGAATGCTTTGGTTCACGGTGTCGGCTCGTCCCATTCCGCGTGGACGCCTGGTCGCAATTCCGGCGGCGGCAGGGGCTTGGCCTCGAGGGGCGTCGCCGGATGCACCGGACACGTTCGACGATTTGCCCACCAAGAGCAGCAGTGCCGACACCACAGCCACCGCGGAGTGACCACCGCCTCGAGTACCGGCGGCGCACCAACTCCGAGTAGCTCCTCGCACCAGCGCACAATCCGATCCGCCGAGACGCCGAGCACGCCGTCCCACCGGCCGACGTAGTCCGGGCCGGCGCCGCGCGAGGGCGAATGGAACGACACCTGTCCTGTGCTGATGTCGACGTACAGGATCCAGGCGTAGCCCGCCGTGTGGTCGTCGTGCTGCCACCCGTACCTCACGCCCAGCGCTGGAGCGTGTTGCGCGAGGATGGCGCAGAGGTTCGACATCGCCCAGCCCTTCTTGTCGTAGGCCATGGCCTTGTAGCTGCCTCTCCCCCGCACGCCACCGCGATACACCTTCGCGCGCGACGATGACTTCTGCGCCCTGAACAGGTTGACGGCGAGCTCGCCGGCCGGACCCATGGCGGCGAGGCGTGCATAGAGCGCCTTCGTAGCCTCGCCGTCCGAGCCGTCGTAAATCGCCTGCACGTTCACGGTTCGCCCATCCACTCTTGGCAGAGTTTCAAGTGCTCGTCGTCGCCGGAGTCGTGACAGAATCCGCCGCCGGTTTCGAAACACATGTGACAGAGCGGCGCGCCGCAGATGCAGTGATCGGTACCCGCGCGGCCGCAGTCGGCGCACGCGCTATCCCAATCCTCGTCCTCGTCACCATAGGGCCCGTCGAACTCTCGACATTCACAGACGTGATCCGGTAGTCCGCAATACGGGCACCAGTGCGGCGATGGCTCGTCGTCGTCGATGTCTGGGTCATCGTCGTCGCTCATAAGCCATCACGCCTCTGCGCTCTCGCCACTGCCGCCGGCGCCAACGTCCGCGTCCTCCTCGTTGTCGTCCTCGGGCTTCTTTACGCGAACCTTGACCGTCTCTTCCTCGGCCACGATCTCGATCGACACACCGTCGCGCTGGTACGTCTGCTTGCCGAACTTCTTCATCAGCCGGAGCAGCGTCGCCTTCAGACCGACCTCTTCGACGTTCAACGCCATGCGCTGATCGCGGATATCGGCATACGCCAGCGCCGCGTCTTCGAGGGGTTGAATAGCGCTGTCCTCCATCCCCGGCAGCGCGGGAGTCCGCGCGCGCCGGGGCGCCGCGGCCTTCGCGCGCTTGACCTTGTGCCGGTTCTTCGATGCGCCTGCGGATTTGGCTTTCTTCGTCTTCGCCATCTGTCCTCCTGACTCAATCTCGACGCTGTGCGCGTCGACCTCGCTGAACACCGGGCGCCCATCGATCACCTCGGACGAGCGCGAGATCGGGATCTCGACGCGCATCACCGCGCCACCATCGACTCGCGAGCGGTGACCGGCGCAATCGGCCGGAGCGTGCGCGGCACCAGGCGCCAGCCGTGGCAGTTGTGGTCGCCGCAGCTGCACGGCGCAATCTCGTACGGCCAGACGTAGACGGAAATCCGATTCCGCCGCAGCCATCGGGTGAAGTCGCCGCGCGTCATCAGCGTCCGTGGCGCCGGTCTCAAGCCAGGCATCAGCGCGCCGCCTCGATCAAATCGGTGGGCGGCACGCGGACCTCGAGCCGCCGGCTGTATTCCGCCAGCAGCAGTGCGTCGGCGATCGCGTGCGTCACCTTGAAGTCAGGAAACAGCTGCTGGGCCCGACGCTTCGTGATGTTCTTGTCGCCTCTCGAGAGGCAGCCCATGACGCCTTGCCATTTCGCCGGCACGACCTGGTCGAATGGGATCCGCGCCGCGGTCAGGGCCATCAGTAGCGCGCCGTAGCCCTTGCCGAATGTGAACGCTGACACAACGCCCATCTGCGGTGACGAGTAGACGCGCTCGAGCGTGGCGCGAGTCTTCGAGTCGTCCGTCGGCGCGAGCGGTTCGAATACGTTCAGGACGTCGCGCTCAGACGACGGCATCGGCACGGCGAACACGATCGCGCCGTGGTGAGAGACCGCGGCGATCCCGCCGGCGACGCCAGGGTCAATGCCGATGTAAATCATGCGTGCGCCTTCGTCTTTCGTCGCTGCCAGTCCTTGCTGTCCGGACAGGTGGCGAAGTGCGTCGACGACACCGACGTGTCGACCTCCTCGACGACCCGCCCGCCGATGATGGCGCCCTGCACGCTGGCGGGCCTGATGGGACGGTCGAACGGATGCCGCTTGCCGCTCGTGAGCTCAGCCCACTCGATCGAAGCACCGCAGGATCGACACGTCCCAGGCGCGCGGGAATCCTGGTAGATCTTCAGAATCGGCATATCTAGGCTTCCTTCGATGCGGCGGCGGCGAGGCTATGCTCGAGATCGCGCGCGCATTCTTTCGATTGCTTGATCATCTCGACGACTCTCGGCTCGTCGCTGCAGTCTTCGGCCCACCAGCGGAGTAGTTTGATCGCTTGCTTGGCCGCGCCGGCGTTCACAATCACGCGGTTGACGGAGAGCTTTCTCGCGGCACGCTTGGTCTTCGGCATCAGCCCTCCTGTCCTGGCTCACGCTCAACGCCCACCAACACCGCGACCGCGCGCGCCATCGGCGAGCATCGCGGCACGCTCGCATAGAACGCTGCTCGAGCGGCATACCAGCGACGGAGCTCCTCGCCGTGCGCCCAATGGCCGACGACGATCACGCGGTTGCGCTCGTTGTCCAGTGCGCGCTCCGCCCGCCCGTCGTCGAGGAAGTCCGGCACGAATCGCAACGACCGCATCGTGACCGCGGCAGCCTGGCACATGAGGCAATCGCATGGATCGTCCTGGTAGTGCAGGCGTTCCGCGCGGTGATAGTCGACGAGCTCGTCGCGGCCCATCACACGGCAGTCGGGATCGCCGCCGCCAGGTGCGCCCGGGAGCGCCTTCAACCATTCGGCAACGGTCGGAAACTTCTTGCCGGTGTTCAGGCACGCGGCCGCCGCCGCGAGTACCTCGTGCAGCTCGATCGCCTCGAACGCTTTGAAATAGATCTGCAGCAGCTCGTCCTGCTGCACGGGCTTCAGCTTCAACCGAAACCCGACGGTGAGGCGCCGGAAGGCGCGGTCGAACACGGGCCGATCGTCGGCGTGCATCAGTCCAGCCCGTGTTTCTTCAGCAACGCCTGTTGCTCTGAACTGATACTGCCGCCGGCCGGCGCGGAGGCGGCGCGCCGTGCAGCGCGTCCGCCCGGAGCGACCGGACCTGTCCTCTTCGAAGTACCCCGATCTCGGGCCGACGCGCGCGCACTAGGCGCGCGCTGCGCCCTAGAAGTAGAAGTAGAAGTAGAAGTACTAGCCGACGGGCCGGGCCCGTTATTTTTCCGGGCTGAGCCACTGGCTGGGCCCGGTAATTTACTGGGCTTCTCGCGTGGGTGGATGTGCTGGTATTTCAAGAAGTTAACGACTTGGATCACTGGCCCTACCGGTGTCTCGTACCGCAGAATCCGGCCACACGCGGCGAGCTCGGAGATGGCCCGCGCGGACGATCTTTGGTCCAACGGGAGCAGTGCTCCGTCGATCGCTTTATAGTTTTCTAATAACCGGCCTTCCCGGTCCGCCAAGAGCCAGAGGCCGACGAAAATCAGCCGGGTGAAGTCCGGCAAGCTGGCCAACGTGGCGTCGCTGAAAAACTCTGGATGGAGCAGGCGAATCCGCACGTTGGTTACTCTCTCCGTCCGTGTGTGCCGTCGGTGCCGTGGTGCTCGATCAACCATTGCCGGCTGACCTTGTCGCCCTCGTACGGCTTCGATCGACCCGTGAGGACTCTCACGATCACGGCGACGATGAGCACCGCCCCGAGAATGCCCCAGGCGATCACGCGGTCCTCGCGGCTGGCTGGCTGCTTTTCAGGCGCTTCATGCGCGCCTCGTAGGCAGCGCGGACGGCCGTCATCGTCTCGGCCGGGAGCTTGGCCTTCGCCAGCTCGCGGCCGACGGCGAGCAGCTCGTCGCGCGAGCGCGCGTCGGCGATCTTCGTGCGCCACTCATCGACCGCCGGTGACTCGGCAGCCGGCGCGGCGCCGCCCTTCGCCCAGGCGGCCAGGCGCGCGCCAGACTGCTCCGTGATCGGTTGGTCGAGTGGGAACAGCTCGCGATGCTGGCGCTCGAGTTTGATCGGGTTCGGGTAGCCCGGCTTGTCGGCCATCAGCAGAAAGCTGGCGCTCAGCTCGTACGGCAGCGACTTTTCACAGATCGGAATCCACCCGTGCAGGCCGGTCAGGGATTTCTTCTCGACGATCTCCATCTTGCCGTCGGCGCCGCGGACCATCTCGATCTTCGGCTCGGCCCGGAAGCAGAGAATCAGGTGGGCCCGGACCTGCAGGAGCCGCTGCACCATTTGCTTGTGCGACATCTTCGGTTTGATCCACGCGGCCATCTTGCAGGCCTCGCGTTTCTTGTAGTCGTCCTTGGCCATGCGCGTGAGTTCGTCCTCTTGCCAGTCGAGGATGCCGCCCTCCCCTGCCCACTCGTGCGAGGCGCTGTCGACCACGATGACTGGATACTTCGCCGCATCGGCGGCAGCGATCGCTGCGGCGTAGGCGTCGGGCCTGAAGGGCGGTTTCAGATCACCGTGGTCGAATCGGAATTGTTCGGCGTAGTGCTTCGCGCGGCCGGCCTCGGTATCGATGACCGCGAATGGCGTGTCGCCGGCGATGCCCTTCGCCAGGCGCATCGCGGTGTAGGTCTTGCCGCTGCCCGTGCCCCCGGAGAGGCCGAGCAAGAGGCTGATGTTCTCGCGCACGGCGGGCCGGAATATGAACGCCATCAGCCCTCCAGACATTCGAAGAGCGACGGTTCCCGATCAGGCTCGGTGTCCTCGTCGTCGGGCAGAGCCTTCGTCGGCTTCGGTCGACCGCGCAACGCACCACGCCGCTTCGTCGGCTCACCGAGCAGCGATTGCCTCAGCGCGTCGTAGCCACCGAACCCGCCGTCCTCCAACACTCGGCACATGGCGTCGACGACTGGAATTCCTTCTGGCGTCGTCATCGACATCATGCCGGGCACGTTCTCGAAGACGACGGCCTTCGGATGGATCTCGATCACGAGCCGGAGAAATTCAAAGACCAGACTGTTGCGCGGGTCGAGGACGTTGCGGCGGCCGCAGAAGCTGAATCCCTGACACGGCGGACCACCGAACACGCAGTCGACCTCGCCGCGCTGCATTCCGAGCGTGTCGAGAATTTCCTTCCCTGTGATTGTGCGCGCGTCCGCTATCCAGAAGTGCTCGCAGCCGAGGCCGTGCGCCGGGCGCTGGTTGATCTCGGCGAGGTAGTCGTTGTATTTGCCGTCGTAGCCGATGCCCTCGTGCGCCCCGGGCGGGCAGTCGCACTGGTCGAAACACGAGATCCAGCCAGAGCCCGCGACCAGCGGTTCGATCACGCGCTGCACCTTGCGGTGCTTGCGTTTCTTTTTGCCACGCTTCTTCCGGCCGTGCGACCGCTCCGCTGCCGTGAGGCCCATCCGTTTTTCGAGATGGCGCTCGAACCCCTCGCGACGCTCGGCGCTGTCGAAATGAATCTGCACACCGGGCCGCGCGAGGTTGACCATGTAGGTGACCGCCGCGTCGAAGGAGAACTCGAGCGCCGCGATGACGTGCCAGCCGCCCTGGTGCATTCCGCACGACATGCCGCCGCATCCGGCGAACAGGTCAATCCCAATCGGACGCGGCGGCTCGATGACGTAGTCGGGCACGATCAGTCCCGACGAATGCTCGGCCCAGCCACCGATCGGCGTTTCTGGTTCTAGGATCATCAGCAGTTCCCGAAGGCCAGGACGCCGATCAGTGCCACGACGAGCAACGCGGCGAGCACCTCGGGCATCGGGATCTGCGGGTGGTCGTCCATCACTGCATCTCCCGTTCGAGCCACCACGCCTCGTGCCACGGCGGCACGGTCGCGTAGCAGGTTCGCCGCGCATAGCCCGGCCAGTCGCCGTCCTCGAGCGATGCACGCCACGCCTCGAGCGCGTACAGGCATTTCTTCTCGGCGATCATGAGTGCGTCGGAATTGAGCGAGATGACAGACAGCGCGTAGGGTGGATAGGTTTCCTGAACCGCGAACCGAAAGGTACCCTCGAAACCGGTCAGCTGTTTGAGCCCGCGCAGATACCACGCCGCCTGCAGGTCGAAGCCGGTCGAGAACATCGTCCGCGTCCAGTCGTCCGGGTTCGCGCTGGCGCTCGTCGACTTGTAATCGTCGATCGCCCACTGCGCGAAGGGCCCCGGGTCAGGCCGCAGCCAGTCGACGCGCGCCCGGCACCAGATGCCGTCGTCCTGCCAGATGAGCGTGCGCTCCGGCTCCCCGGCGGTGAACATCTTCGCGCCGCCGTCCTTGTGACGATCGAGCTGCACCCGTGCGGCGGTGACCATCGCCTGTACATCCGCCCATACTCTCGCGAGCAACGGCGTGCGGCCCTTCAAGCGCGCGGCGTCGCGGGCCTCTTTTGCCGCATTGGTCCGCCAGTCCTTCGCGTCGACGATCTCGACGGCCGCAGTCCCTTCCAAGAGGACGGCGTGCGCGGCGGTACCGATGTCGAACTTCTCAGCCTCCTCTTCGACGGCCGCGGGGTTCAGCCGGGGATGCGCCTGGCGCGCGTGCGCCGGGGACGAGAGACAGATCAACTTCGCGATCGACGAGGAGAGCGACGGCTCCGGGCAGGGATCTTGATGATAGACAGCCGCCGGCAGATCGTAGATACCAGGTGCGAGGACAGTCGGGGCCTTCGCCATGGTTAGAACTCCGTCGCCATGGCGCGCCCGGCCTCGCTCTCAACGAACCGATCGGCGCAGTCCGCGACATCGCAGAAGCCGCATTCCTTCTGACTCGGCGTGGTCGCTAGCCGCTCGCCGGCGATCGTGCGCAGGAGCTTGTAGATCGCCTCGGCCCGCGCCGGCGTGAGCTCCTCACGCTCGACGGGGACCCGATGGCTCTTGTAACAGACCTCGCCGCGGATATTTGTCAGGCTCTCCCGGCAGCGCGGCAGCACGACCATGTAGACGAGGACCTGCCAGAGATCGCTGTGCCGCTGCTGCCCCGTTTTCCCGTCGACGACGAGCGTCTCGCCAGGGCGCACGGCGACGATATCCGGCTGGCCGGCGAGGATGGCGCTCTTGCCGAAGAGTTGAAACGCGTTCTGCCGCTCGAGGGTGACCACCCAGCCCTCGAGACGGAGCTCCGCGGCGCGCGTCTGGACGAGCGCATCGTGCTCCGTCGTCCAGGCCGCGAGATTGAAAGTGGTATCCGGCCGCTTGTCGTACCGAAAATGCGCCTTCAGCCATGGCTGATAGAGGCACTGGCCTTCGCCGGCGAGAATCTTCGTGAGCCAGGTGACCCAGACGTACGGGAGGCCTGGGCGCTTTGTGGTGGCCATGGCGGCTTACCTCTTCACCCGGGAATGGAGCTCCAGGTGGGCACGCCGTACCGCGTCAGATCGGCAGCGGCTGTCGTCCAAATCGGCGTCCGGCTTTGGGTCTGGTTCGTCGACGGTGAACTTTCGCGCCCCGCCGAGGAACGCCAGGGCCAGCGCGATGCCGACCAGCACGCCGACGATCGCGACGACGCCGATGTCGGCCACGTCGATCGTGGGGATCTCGATCGGCGGTTGCAGGGTGAAGGCGAAGGCGAGGGCCATCTCAGCCCTCGAGCTCAGGCTTGGTCGCGAGCAGCGGTTCGTCGCACACCCACTCGAACTCTTCGACCTCGTGTTCAGGCTTCGCCGGTTCGATCCGCCGGCCGGTGATCACCTTGCGGCAGATTTCCCCGCGCTCAACGTACACGTCGTAGACGTGGCCGCCGTCGAACGTCGTCTTGATCGAGAAGTAATCGCCGCCGTTGAAGTCCTTCTCCCAACGCACACTTGGCGCCGCGCGCATGATGGCGACCAGCCGCGCCTTACTGCCGGCAGGGATCAAATGATTCTCCTGGCCTGGACACGGCAGGTCCGGATGCTGTTCGATGAACGCCGCGAGTTGACGAAGCCCGTTCACGTACGCGCGCCGCGGGTCGGTCGTCTCGTTTGGTTGTGTTACGCTGCTGTCAGTCGGTGTCATGCGAGCCTCCACTTCGCTGATGCTGCGGCCCGCGTGCTAGCGCGGGCCTTCGTTTTCCTACCGAGCAGCGCGCCGCGCGATCGAGAGCGGCTGCCGGTTCCACTCGCCGTTCAGATACCGGTCCACCAGGTCGGCGCGATAGCGCACTCGCCGGCCGAGGCGTGGCCGGAGCTCCTCGAGGAACGGCAACTTCCCCTTCCGCTTCAGCGTGGTGAAGGTGGTCTTCGACATCTGGAGCTTCTTGAGCAGCTCCGGGACCGTGTAGCAGCGCGACTCGCTCATGCCGCCGCCCGGGCTTTGCGGCGAATCCGTCGCCGTGGGTCGGGCCCGAAGCGCAGCGCGCGCGGGTCGACGGCGACGGCCGTCGCCAATGCCAGCAGAATGGCGGCGCCGGGGTTCGTCGTCGTGCCGTTCTCCAGCCGGCTGATGTTGTTCTGCGAGACGCCACTCTTGGCGGCGAGCTGCGCCTGGGTCAGGCCGAGGCGCTCGCGTTTAGTGACGAGATAGATAGCCTTCATGTGAAGACGGATGCTACTTCCCTAAAGGGATAATCTGTCAAGGATGTGTAAAATCCCTAAGAGATTTGGCCTGTCAGGCGTAGGCGAATTCTGAAATTGCGAAGTCTATCCTGATTAGGATATATTGCGCCCGTGGATTGGGAGCTGATTCGGAGTCATTACGCCCGGTTGCTCGCCGACGCGCGGCGGGCCGGCGTCACGCAGGAATCGGTCGCGAAGGCCGGCGACCTCAGCGGCCAGAATGCGATCTCGAAGCTGCTGGCCAACCACAATCTCGGGCCGTCCGTGGAGACGTTCATCAAAGCCGTGAAGGGCCTCGGCAAAGAGGTCTCGGTGTTCTTCGCCGAGATCGAACACGCCGCCGCGCCGCCAACAGACAGACCGATCCTCGATCGCATCGTGGACCTGGAGCTGGCACTCGAAGCCATCGCCTCGTCGTCGCAACCTACGTTGTCGTCGTCGTCGCTGGCACTCGGCGCACATGCGTCGCCGGGTGCCACGCACAGGAGGCCGCATGGCGCTACTTCCGTTTCAGGCTCACCATCAGGCGTCATCAACAACCACATCTCCACCGTCGACCGATTCGATATGCAGCAGTTCGAGGCGGCTGTCGGATCGCGCATTGACGTCCTCGCTCATCGACTCGAACGCCTTACTGATCATCTGGAAAAACGTCGCGACGCGAATGGAGCAGCTGATTCTGGAGCGCCCACATCACGCGCGCGTGCTCATCGTCGGTCTCGCAAGACTGCTTGACCTCACGGCGTCGACGCGGTGGGCAAGGCCGAGGCCCTGTAAGGCTGAACGCGACCCGCGCAACTCCGACTGGTTCTGGCTCACTCGAAAAGCAAAGGGCACCGATGGCGAACACTGATCACAATCCGGATCTGGGGCCGCTCAGCCGCATCACGGCCGATATGCTTGCCGAGCTCCGGGAGCTGGTGGCGGCCGGCGCGGGTCACGACTGCGACGAATTGCTGACCGAGAGCGGCGTCTGCGCACTCTGCGATCGCGGCAACCCGAGGCGGTGATGGCCATCAATGAATGGGCGAACGAAGACCCACGCGGGAAGCTAAACATCCCGCCCGAACGGCTCCAGACGCAGAAGTACCGATGGTCCGCGAAGGATATGGGTTTGAAGGGGACGTGTGCGGAGTTCGAAGTGCTGCTCGTCGGCCTCCGAATTTCGGACGCACTCGTCGACACATCCGAGGTCGTGATGGGCACCGTCTTCAAACGACGCGTGACACACCGCAACGAACTCCACCTGATACATACACCGGTCGTGATCTTTCCAATGAACGTGGACGAATGAAGGAGGGCACATCTATGAGCGACTACACGAAGAGGGCGCACGCGATGCAGTCAGGCGTGGCCATGAAAATGAACTACGACGCGAGCGAGACATCGCCGAAGCATTTGCGGGTCGGCGTGAATTCCGCGATGTGCGACCACGCCGCGCTCGTCCGATTGCTCTTGGAGAAAGGCATCATCAGCCAGGAGGAATACGAACGGGCGATCACCGAGGAGATGGGACGAGAAGTCAGACGCTACGAGCAGTGGCTATCCGACTATCTGACGGCATTGAGCCCTCAAGACAACCCACCGGCGAAGATCACGCTTGGATGACGAAGGAGTGAAACGATGGCTCGTAGGCTAACAGGTGTCACTCGCCGCGGGAATAAGCGCCGCGTATTTGTCCGCGTCCATCCAGGCCCAGGCGGGTTGAAGAGCACAACGTTTGACCTCGACGCCACGCCCGCCAAGATGCAAGCGTGGCGCGAGCTCCAGGTGGGAAAGTACGGCAAGCGCCGGCCGCGCGCGGCCGGGTCATTCGCGGCGGACGTCGAGACGTTTCTCGCGAAGCCGGAAATCGCGGCACAGAAGTACGTCGGGCATCTCCGTGCCTATCTCGAACTCTGGCTCGAGGCCCTTGGCCGTGACCGGCCGCGCTCGAGTATCGAGAAGGACGAGATCGAAGCGGTCATCCAGGGCTGGCTGAAGCTATTCGCGGAACCGACCGTCTACCACCGGCGCGCGGCGCTGGTCTCGCTCTTCACCGTGCTCGATGGCCCGGGTGCAGCCAACCCCGTCAAAGAAACGACGTGCCCGAAGTCGTGGATCCCGGCGGACCATTCGGTACCGTTCGCCACGCTGCGCGCGATCGTCGATGCAATGCCGGCCGTCCGGTATGTGAAGAAGGGCATCACGCAATCATCGGCCGCGAAGCTCGCCTGCGGCGTCATTATCGCCGTCGGTCTCCGTGCGGTGGACTTGCTGAAGGTGAAGCTGCGCCACTTCAGAGTCGGCGTGGACGGTCGCCGCGAGTTCTTGTGGCCGGCGAGCGAGAAGGGCAAAGGTGTCACCGCGAAGTGGACGCCGCTGTCAGCGGAAGGCGAGGCAGGCTTCGATGCCTACATCGCCGCCGGAATGCCGCCCTTCAAGCCAGAAGCGATCAGCCATTCATTCAAGCGGGCCGCGCGCCGCATTGATGGACCCGACACGCCGGTCCATCTTTACTCGATGCGCCACAGCATCGGCGCCGATACGTATCGCGTGAAGGGAGACCTGGCGACCGTCGGCCGGATGCTGAATCACGCGCCCGGCTCGAGGGCGACGGCGCAGTACGCGCTCGGCGCCCACGCGGAGGTGGATCGAGCGGCCGTGGACGCGGTCAGCGCGGCGCGGGCGGTACCGCCGCCGGTCCCAAAAGTTACCCCAAAAGTTACCAGCGTCTCGAAAGTGTTGCACGATAAGCGGTTCCGGCGCGGGGCATAAGCTTCCCAAGCCTCGGACACGGGTTCGATCCCCGTAGCCCGCTCCACTCATCAAAGCACGTAAACATTGGCTGAATTGCTCAGAAAATCATCTCGCCGGGCCCGCCAGCCACAGATCGCGGCGGGCCCATTCGTGCCCACAAAGGACCGTTCGACGGTCACAAAAGTTACCAGAAAAGTTACCAGGCTCTGGGGCAGTCATCGCTCGCGCGAGCGATCCGGAGCGTGGACCGGATGAGCGACACCTCGCCGAAGGACCAGGCTGCCCTCACGCACAACGCGTCGGCTGCGCCGGTGCGGCAACCGCAGCCCGGCGAGCTCCTCTTCGAGTTCTATCGCGAGCGTGATCATTCGCGCTGGCGCTGCGAGCTCCGTGACCACGGCGCCGTCTACGGCGTCGAAGCGCAGTTCTTCCGAAACGAGGTGCTCGAGATCGGCCGGCGGTTCGACCGGCGAATGGATCCGACGCGGCCGCCGCGCGAGCTCGCGATTCAGTGGGCCGAGGAATGGCGGAAAGCGATCGCCAGCGATCGCTGACACATGGGGGGGTCAGGGGTTCAATTCGCGCTTCTTGCGTAGTTCGTCGAGTGCGCCGTCAACGATGCTTTCCAGTGCGTATACGACGCCCGCTTCTTCGAGCGCCAGGATTTGGAGCTTGTTCGCGAGACTGAGCCAGGCGGACTTCGCGGACGATGGCTCGCCCAATGGCATGCCCGACTTTCGACCACGCTTCTTCGTCGTCCGGCGCCTGAATGGGAACACCGAGGCCATGTGGTACCTGTTCTTGGGGTGCCAAATTGTGCCCTTGTGTCGCCCCGGGTTTCAATGGCGAATTCTGTGATCGTTCGATTTGGGCGAAAAACATCGAGACTGGCATGCCGGTCCAGTTTTGTAATCCTTCGACCGCCTTTACGAATGTCAGAACCTGCGGGCCGAGCGAGGCGTCGTCTGAGTTCAGGAGTCGCGAGATATCGTTTTGGCCGACGCCGCCAGCCTTCGCGACCTTCGCCTGTGTCGCCCCGCGCTTCCTAGCGTCCTTGAAGGCGCGTTCGTAGGTCGCTCGGATGTGCTTCCATTCCATCGCCGTCACCGAGTATATCGGTGGGGCAACTGGCTAGATTTTTGAACCCTGTATAGGATACGGCCGATCTAGGAATCTTCGTGCACTTTCGCGCAGATACGCTACGGCGGTTATCCGAATGGGGATTGCCTGCTGTAGCTATTTGTCGAGCCGACGGTGTACGCTCTCTCTGACGTCCGCGTTCGGCCACCCATCGCGCCCAGTTTCGAAAGGTCGTCCATGAAGAACCTGATTGCCGCGCTCGCCTTCCTGTTCGTTGCCGCGCCGCTCGTCGCCCTCGACAAGCCCATCGCGATCTTCGTGACGTCAGACGGGGCCGCCAACGGGTTCACCGACCCGAACAAAGGCAACCAGGACACGATGAAGGATTTGCGCGGCAGCCTGAAGGGCCGCAAGTCCATCGCGCTCGTCGACACCCGAGAGGCCGCTGACATCGTCCTGGTCGTCATGAGCCGCGAGAAGGCCCAGATCACGGCCGGCCTGCTCGGCGATCCCGCTCGTGATGTCACCGTCCGGATCAAGTTCGTCTATGCGGGCACGGAAACGGAGATGTCCGCCTCCGCCCAGGGCGGCGCAATGATGAGCGGCGGCGCCTGGGGACGAGCCGCGGGAAAAGTGGCCAAGCAGGTCGAGCAGTGGATCGAGACCAACCGCGCCAAACTCACCGAGGTGCGCTGACGGGCTCACCCCCACCAGCAGTAACCGAGCAGGAACAGGATCACACCGATCGCCGCGATCCCGACCGTCCGCGGGCTCATGGTGTCGGCGGCTTCAGCGTCGCCTGTACGTCGTCAATCTGATCGGCCAGATCCTCGACTGCTTGCGCGTCCCGCGCTTTTTGGCGGGCTGCCTTCCGTTCGCGACGACTAGGCCACGGCCGGCTGGTCTGTGCGACCGCCTGCTGTTCATGTTCGGTACAGCAATACGCGGGGACGTCGCCGGAGGGCAGACGCCGGCGGTCGAATCGCCGACCACAGGTCTTACACGTGTAGATCATGGTCCGATGACCTCCCACCCCATCAGGCCCGGCCGTCATGCGCGAGGCTGTAGTGGTTCCCATCCCCGAACCGGCCGCCCCATCGACAAAGAGGATGCAACAGTTCCCAGAACTCGCCGAGCGGTTGATGCGCCTTGTTCGATGACAAATAGCGACCGTCCTTGAACAGGTTCAGATCAATCGCGAGGCGCACCGTGTGCAGTGACTTGGCGATGCCGAGCCCGAGTTTCGCGAGCCGCGCCGCTTCCTCTGGCGACCGGTAGGCTTCGCCGAACGTGACCTGATAGCCAGACTCCACTGCGAACTCAATCAGGCCGGGCACCAGTTCCGCGAACAGGCTTTGTTTTTCTCTCAGTGTCACAGCGGTCCACCGAAAATCAAATGCCACCCGAAGACGACGAAGGCGCCGAGCGCCGCCCATTGCCAGCGACGATGCCCGCGCATCAACTTCTGAATGCGCTGCGAAATCGTGCGGCGTTTCGTCTTCACCGCCCACCATTCGAAGATCGCCGCCGCGACAAAGAGCCAAACGATCATCACCGTGGCTGCCGTCAGATTCCGTGACGGTAACGGCTCCGGCTCCACGACGATGGCCGCACACTCAGGCTGCATCACTCGCTCCGGGCAAACAGCGCCGACACCGCGTTGAGCACGACGACCACGAGGATCACGGGCGAGATGATGATCAGCACGATGATGTTCACCATGCTAGACTCGCCAACCATGACTGAGTTCCAGCCCCAACTGAGACTGACTGCTTGGCCCGTGGCGCTGCAGTGTCCGTTACGCATGGGTGTGGCACTGAGCCTCTATGCGTCATGGACGGATGTGCCTGAATATTGGCCGTGCAGTTGCGGAGCTCGCCACCCCAAGCACCCTAAGCTCATTTCCGAATCCTGATGAACTCGACCCGTCCATCCGGCAGCGTCATCCGATAGACGCGGAGTTCGTCTGGCCGTTCGTCCGCGATGACGTGCGAGTAGCGCCCGTCCTGAAATTCCAGATTGAACTTGCGAGCGCCAGCGACGTGCGCCTGCGCGCCGGCGAGACTGGCGCCCGTCCAGAGCGTGCTGGACTTGCCTTCCGGACTATGGAAAGCCGAGCCGCCGACCAGCCCTGAGCAGCCCCACGACGCATCGTGAATGTGATTCGGGTTGCCGTCTTGATCTGGAAAGCGCGTGTTCTCGTTCACCAGCACCGGCACGCGCGACGGGACGATCTTTCCTTCGGCATCGCCCTGCGAGAATTCGCGGCCGTTATGACCGCCTTTGCGCCACCACTCCGGCGCGCCGTTCGTGTGGAACGTTTCGTAGTTCCACCACGGCCTGACGGGTTGCGCCTGCGAGCCATTTGATCCATGTGAGCAGAGCACACCGGAAATCGGCATCAGGCCAGCGAGCGCGTCCAGTTTATTGATCGGCTGGTTGGCTTCGTTGACGACTTCGAGCAGGATGTTCGTGATCGGCCGCGCGACGCCGCCGACCGACAGCCAGTGGACCGTCTGGTCCTCGCGGCGCGGCATCGCCATCGTCGCATCCGCAAACACGGTGAATTCCACATAGAGGCCGAAGCTCGCGCAGCTGTCGCAGAACGGACCGAGCTCGTCGTAGAACTGCGGATGCTCGCGGGGATAGAGATGGAACATCCCGTGGCACATGCCGAGGACGCGGACCATGTTGAAGCCGAGCGCGGCGCGCTGGTCGAGCACGGGCCGGATATCCTCGAGCCGCAGATACCGGTGATACAACTGAAAGTCGGTGCATTCGATGATGGTCCACCGTTCGCCGGTCTCCCGGGCGAAGCGGTCGCCGCGCACGGTCAAGCGCGGCAAGGATTCAAAAGGGGGCGGCCCCGGTTCTGGAATCGGCAGCGGGACCGGCCCACGCCAGTGATCGCCAGGCTCGAGGATGTACCAGTTGTCGTTGCCCGGCAGGCCCTTGACGTAGACGCGCTGCCCGACGAAGCACAAGAGGCGGCCGACGCCGCGATCGACGTGGATCGCGGTTTCGCCGTTGGGGCCGAGTCCCCACGTGCGGCCTTGCGCATCGACGATGGAGGTGCCGAACGTGCCGTCTGGGGAACTCATGGCGTGTCCTTCATGGCCTCTCTCGCCCGCCCTTTCCGTCGGACCGCGCGACCGAGCGCACGGTTTTTAGCGAACTCCCGCGCCACCTTACACGCTCGGCATTGCCGCCCGCCGTCGGCCAGGACATACGTGTTCGCTGCGGTCCACACATGCCCACGGTGACAGCTCTGGCTTCTCATGGCACCACGCCGCAGATCACCAGCGGTTGCCACTTGGCCGCCGTGCCTAGTTGCGCCATTACCGATACACCTTCAACCCCGAAGGCGCAGCGCCCACGACTCCGGGTCGCGTAAAAGGGGGCGAGGGCAGACTGTCAGGCCCCGTCCCCGCACTGTTCAGCGCCGCGATCCGTGCGAAATAGATGCCCGTGCTGAATGGCAACGCGAGCAAGGGCCCCGTCCCAGGATCGGTGTAGAGACAGACCTTGCCGACATTCGCCGGATCGTCGAACACGACTGTCGTCGGGTTAGCCACGTTGGACGTATCCGGCGGGGGCGTCTGGTTGCACGTAAACGACGACGCCGGCAGCGTCGTGGTCGTCAACGGTGTGGTCGCACCTTGATTGAAAATCTTCAAGGTGTAGCCGGAGACGGGCGGCGGTTGCGCGGCCAGTGTCGCGGCTACCAGGCACAAGGCCACGATCAGGATCAGTCTTGTCATGCAGCAGACCTCGGTGGAATCGTCGGGGTTGGAGGATAGAAAACGTACGAGCAGACAGTGCAATGAATCTTGCCGCCTTGGAGTCGTTCCAGCGTCAATGCCGCGCCGTTCATGAGGTCGAGCGCGCCGCATTTGGGACAGGTCAAGGGCACATGGTCCGGCGCGTGCGCGTTCGCCCAGTTGCTCTCGGTCATCGTGGCCCCGCCGTGTCCCCGCCGATGCCCCCGCTCTTCGTGTGATTGGTCCGCTGAAAGTACGTCCCGACGACGAGAAAGAACGTGTTGCTCAAGAGCGTGAACGCCAAGAGCTTCAGTTCGGTCGTCCCATAGAAAATGATCCAGGCGCAGACCACCAAGACGACCCACGTCACCGACAGCGAAATCCATTGTTGGGTGGTTTCCCATTTGACGTTGATGTGCCGCTGCCCCGCCGAGACGCGGTCCTGTTCTTCGGTCGTCTGCGGGGGAGCGGTTCGCGCCGCCAGCCGGACCGAGGCGGTCTGCCGGTCTTGTTCCTCGGTGGTATTCGGGGGAGAGGCGCCCGCGCTCGACCCCGGCGCGAGCGTCACCGGAATCGGATTCGGACTCGCAATTGAGACCGCGATGGGGTCGTCAGCCACAGCGCCACATCATCAACAGCACCATGATCAGCACCAACAGGACATAGAGCACAGACCGCGCCACGTCGGAGTCCGTCACACCAGCAACGTGAGCGTCAACGCCGCGAACGCGAAGCAGTCGAACCGGAACCGGCTACCGGTCGGACATGCCGCGATGATGAAGCACACGAACGCGACGAGATAGAGCACCGTATGCGGAGTCAGCATCGTTCAGTCCTTTCAGGGCAGCGCCCGATAGATGGTTTTCCACACCGCGAGGCCCGCCGCGAATTCCGGCGCGGTTGGGTTCCGTCCGAGGTTCAGCCGGAGCGCGTAGTAGACGTTGGCCGCGATCGCCCGCTGCCCACCATCCCGATCCGCTTGCGAAGAAATGATCGCCGCCGCATCGGCGCTGGCCTCCGCAGGCGTCACTGGAACGACAACGCTATTGACGGCGTCCCATTTGTCGCGCGCCGGATCCGGATGGTGGTCGGCGAACAGCGCAAGTGCCTGCGTACCGGCGTCGAACGTCGGCGCATAGTACCCGCCGTAGAGAAACCGGCCGGTCGCTTTGTCGTAGACCCAGGTGCTGATCGCCATCTCAGTTCAACCAGTCGTACGAACTGACCCACACTTGGCCGTTGGCGGCCGTCACCCATGCGTACACCGCTTGCGCCTGCGTTGGGATGTCGCCGAGATAGGTCGCCGCCCCGACGCCGGCGGCGGTATTGCCGACGACAAAGATCGAACCGCCACCGCCACGATACGTATTTAAGAAGAACCCGTCCGGCACGCCCCCAACAATCGTGAATGTCGCGTTGGTATCGTTGGCCGCGGCTATCTGGATGACGACTGGACACGGCGGGACGAAGGCCGAGCAATCAATGAGCGTGGGGACCGTGACCCCGAAGCTGCCAGACGCGAGGGCAGCCAACTGGACCACGCGGCGCTCGCGTTGAATGAACGGCTGCAGGGCATTCCCGGCCGTGTTGTAAACGTAGCCAATTTTGAGTTTCTGATCCCAGCCAGACGGCATGCTCACCGCGGTCGAGTTGACCGTGACATAAATGCGAAAGTAGAAATCCGGCCCGGCCGAAAGCACCCAGCTCGTACCGTCGAATTTGAACATGTCGCCGGTCGGGTACGGATCGGCACTCTTGGAGGACCACGCCACCTGCACCGTCGCACTGACGGCGTAGTCGGCCTGCAGCACGATGAAGTATTTCGTCGCGGCCGTGAACGACGCCGGCGTGTTGAACACGAACCGCAGCACGGTGGCGGTCGTGGCGATGTTGGCGACATTGATCTTTTGCGACGTGGCGAGCGCGGTCCCGCTGGGCAGGCCGCCACCGCTGTCGGTTTCGAGGGTGACCCAGATGTTGCCGGTCGGCGCGCCTGTCTTCACGAGTGAGAGGTCAATGAACTCGATTAGACCGGTGTTGGCCGTTTGAAAACTCTGGCCGAGTTTGATGTTCGTCGTGGCCCCTGACCGCAGGATCTGGGTGGCGTCGCTGGCCGTCTGCAGCTGATTCAGCGAATAGCCCTTGGCGCGATGCAGGAGCAGCCGAAGATCCGCCACCGCATTCGAACTCGACTTCCCAATCAGGTAGGTTTCGTACCAATTGCTCGCCACCCTGGAGCCGGTATCGAGCCCTGCCGCGCCGCTTGCCGTAATGTCGGCGACCAGCGGCAGCGTCAGGCCGGAGTACCGAGCCCCCGTGTCCATCACGATGTCGTCGAGCCCTAAGAGCGAGACCTTATTGGCCGCGACGTCGCTGTCAAGATGTGTCCGCAGGTGCAGCCCGCGAAACATGCCGGCGCGTTCTGTGTAGAGAAAATTCTCGTTGTCACGGATCTGCGCGTTCATCTGCGCGGCCGTGACCACGGTCGAGCTCCAGGTGATCGGCGAATTCCAGCTCGTACCAGTACCCTCAGTCTCTAGAACGGCGCCGGCACCGTGTTCGTGCCGAGCGTGCTCGTATCCAACACCCAGTACACCCCGTTGAATGGATCCTGCGCCGTCGTCAACGTATAGGTTCCCTGCAACTCTCCGCTCGGCGTCACGACGAGATCCACCCCGTTGATGAAGAACGCGCCGTTCACTCCCGTCACGGCTTCACGCACCGTGATGCGATCGCTGATATCCCGCGCGAGCATCTGCCCCAGCAACGTCGTGGTCTGGGCCAAGACCGTGATCGTTTTAACCTGTGCGAACGGGTTCTTGAATTTCAGCAGCAGGTAATCCGCCGCAGCTTGCCCGACCACGTCATCCGCCTGATAGGGCATGTCGAAATCCACGGCGTGCTCGCCGTAGAGCGCGATGCTGGCCGTGTCCTTCGCTTCGAGGTGGACCAGGCCACGGTCATAAATGCCGCGGCCGCGCAGCTGCAACTTGGTCAGGAACAACTTCGTGATATGGCTGTGCCAGGCGAAGAACCGTGCGCCGTTCTGGCCGACCACCAGATCGAACGACTGGTTCATGTAGGTCGTGCGGTCGTCGCCCGTCGGACTGTCACGGCTCGCGAGGTAATCCGTGTAGGGCTCCAGCGGTTGAATCGCCGTGGCCCCGATCGGATCGCCGGTGACCGGATCACGGAACTCGCCCATCAGCATCTTGCCAGGGGGGCCACCGGGCTCCACCTCGATCACGTTGGCCTGGTTGTAGACGATGGTCGTCGGGTCGGGATCAATGGTGCGCGGATGCGTGGTCGTCCGGACCGTGTTCAGAATCTCGTCCCTTGTCGAGGGCAAGGTGAGCCCTTGCAGTTCGGTATCCACCAGTGTCCACACGCTGGCCGCGGCCAACATGCGGGCGTGGCGGCCTTCGTAGCGGAGGGTGCCGTCTCGTCTGAGATAGATGTACGCGCGCTCACTCGCGGCCAGTTTGCCGAATTCCTCCAGCGCTTTCGTGTCCGCGCTCGTGTCCAGGGCCACCGGATACACGTCGGAGCCGGCATCGAACGCGAGCGCGGTCGGTTGGGACGGCATGGCCGCCAGGATCGCCGTCAGGACCTGGTCGCCGCGTTTTTCGATCTGTTCCCCGACTTCAGGCGTCAGTGACCAGCGCGCCGCCTCGTCCATCCAATCGACGACCGTCACCCGGACACGCTGCTCAATACCGGGCGCGGGTTCGACGCCATCGATGCGCCCGACGAATTGGATTCCACCGTCCAGACGAATGCGGCAGCCGATGCCGAGCCGCCATCCCGTGCGTTTGTTCGCGTGATACAGGGAGTAGTAGCCCAGGACGTGCGCGCTGTTCAGGGCGTCATTGCGGACGGCGAAGCTGGCCGTTCCGGCGCCGGCCACGGCATCGATCGGACTACTGCCCCGGATGCCGCGGACGATGGTGACCGTTTCGTCGCGGAGGACATCGGTAGAGATGTCCGTCCATCCAGCGCCGGCGCCGCTCAATTCGACGTCCACGCCAACGGTCGGTTTCACGGGATAGGTCCCCATCAGCCGGCCCGTCCTGCCAGGAGGATGGCGTCACGAAGGGCTTTCGGGAGCAGCCGCCGATCGGTCGCGAGCTCCGCGCGCAGTTGATCGAGCTTGTGCTCGAGGACCG
>Ga0134122_10000097_pt1 | contig 47020 bp, 34 predicted proteins | sample KB302_FD_96461 | JGI IMG/M metagenome (GOLD analysis project Ga0134122, IMG submission 96461) | Terrestrial soil microbial communities without Nitrogen fertilizer from Kellogg Biological Station, Michigan, USA - KB3-0-2 | ecosystem: Environmental > Terrestrial > Soil > Unclassified ... | reverse complement strand
TCAGCGCGGGCACGCTGCCGCCCGGCCTGTCGCTGGACGCCGCCACCGGGCAGATCTCCGGCAACCCGTCGGTCCCGCAGAACGTGAGCCTGATCGTCACCGCCACCGACGCCAACCTGAAATCCGCCAGCCGCCCGCTCACCCTGGGCATCTACGCGCCGGTGACCATCACCACCGCCACGCTCCCGGACGCGTACACGCAGACGGCGTACGACGTGGCGCTGAGCCGCTCGGGCGGCAAGGGGACGGTGATCTGGATCGCCTCCGCCGGGTTGCCGCCGGGCATCTCGCTCTCCATCGACGGCCGCCTCACCGGTTCGCCCTCCACCGCCAACCCCCTCCCCGCCACCTTCACCGTCACCGCCACCGACGGGAACGGCCGGAGCGACACCAAGATCCTCAGCCTGGGCACGTACGACCTGCCGGGCATCACCACCACCGCGCTGGCGGACGGCACCCTCAGCGTCGGCTACACGGATCAGCTGGTGGGAACGGGCGGCAAGCCGCCGCTGGCCTGGGCGCTGGGCAGCGGCAGCCTCCCCAACGGCCTGACGCTCTCCATGACGGGCGCGGTCAGCGGCACGCCCACCACCCCGGGCGGCTCCAACTTCGTGATCACCGTCAGCGACGCCAACGGCCGCGTGCACAGCAGCACGGTCACCTGCACCGTCTACGGCGCGCTCACCATCAGCACGCCGCCCACGCTGATGCCGGGCTTCGCGGGCGGCGTGCCGTACGGCTTCAACCTGGCGGCCGCCGGAGGGCGCTCGCCCTACGTCTGGACGCTGGTCTCCGGCAGCCTCCCCGCCCCGCTGGCGCTGAGCTCGTCCGGGACGATCAGCGGCACGCCCGCCGCGGCCGGCACCTCCACCTTCACGGTGCAGGTGACGGACGCCAACACCAACACCACCACCAAGTCGCTCACGCTGGGCATCGTGCCGGCGCCCAGCATCACCACCGCCTCGCTCGACGACGGCTACGTGGGCGTCGCGTACTCGATCAGCGTGCAGGCGCAGGACGGCAACCCGCCGTACACGTTCTCGCTCACCGGCGCGCTCCCCAACGGGCTGTCGCTGAACGGCAGCACCGGGCAGATCTCGGGCACGCCCAGCTCCGCGGCGGCCGCCAACGTCACCGTCACCCTCCACGACGCCAACGGCCTCAGCGCCAGCCAGGTCTACGCGTTCGGCACCTACGCCACGCCGTCCATCACCACCACCGCGCTGCAGGACGGCTACGTGGGCGACGCGTTCTCGCAGGCGCTCTCCAGCGCGGGCGGCAAGCCGCCGCTCACCTGGTCCGTGGCGGCGGGCTCGTTCGCCGCGGGGCTGACGCTGAGCGGGGCCACGGGCACGGTCAACGGCACGCCCACCGCGGTGCAGGCCACCTCGGTCACGGTGCGCCTCTCCGACGCCAACGGGCGGTCCGCCAGCGGCATCGTCGCCCAGCAGATCTTCGCCCCACCCTCCATCACCACCACGCTGGGGGACGGCTACGCGGGCGTGGCGTACCCCAGCACCAGCCTGGCGGTGAGCGGCGGGAAGCCGCCGTACACCTTCGCGGTGACCTCCGGCGCGGTGCCGTCCGGGATGTCGTTCGCCGGCGCCACCGGCACGCTCTCCGGCACGCCGTCGGCCGCGGGGAGCAACGGCTTCACGGTGACGGTCGCCGACGCCAACGGGCGCGCGGTGCCCCAGGCGATGTCGCTGCCCGTCTACGACCTGCCGGCGGTGTCGACCACCTCGCTGGCGGACGCGTACGCCGGGACCGCGTACTCGGGGGCGCTGAGCGGAACGGGCGGGAAGGCGCCCATCACCTGGAGCGTGAGCTCCGGCACGCTGCCGGCCGGCCTCAGCCTGAGCGGCGGCGGCGCCTTCAGCGGCTCCAGCGGGACGGCGGGCAGCAGCACCTTCACCGTGCAGATGACGGACGCCAACGGCCGGCAGGCCACCCGGTCGCTGTCGCTGGCGGTGCTCTCCGCGCTCCAGGTCACCACGTCGTCGGTGGCGGACGGCTACGTGGGCAGCGCGTACAGCACGCCCGCGCTGGGGGCGACCGGCGGGCGATCGCCGTACGCCTTCAGCGCGGTGGGCGCGCTCCCGGCCGGGCTCTCGCTCTCCAGCGGCGGCGCCTTCAGCGGCTCGCCCTCCGCCTCGGGGACGACGACCTTCGACGCGAAGGTGACGGACCTCAACAACGCCAGCGCGCAGCGGACGCTGACGCTCACCGTCTACAGCCCGCCCAGCATCGGCGGGACGCTGGCGGACGCGTACCAGGGGACGTCGTACTCGGGCGCGCTCACCGGGACCGCCGGCAAGGCGCCCTACACCTTCGCGGTGACGTCGGGCGCGCTCCCGGCGGGGCTCTCGCTCTCCAGCGGCGGCACCATCACCGGGACGCCCACCACCGCCGGCTCCTCCAGCTTCACGGTCACGCTCACCGACGCCAACGGCGTCACCGCCAACCGGAGCCTCTCCGTCGCCACGCTGTCGCCGGTGGCGGTGTCCACGCCCTCGCTCGCCGACGCGTACCAGGGGCGGTCGTACTCGATGGCGCTGGCGGCGGCGGGCGGCCGGGCGCCGTACACCTTCGCCGTCACCGCCGGCACGCTGCCGGGCGGGCTGACGCTCGCCGGGGCCTCGGGCGTCATCTCCGGGACGCCGGGCGCGGTGGGCTCCTCGAACATCACGGTGACCGCGACCGACGCCAACGGCGTCACCGGCGCGCAGCCGTACACGCTGCCGGTGCTGGCGGTGCCCAGCATCACCACGGGCGCGCTGCCGGACGGCTACGTCGCCAGCGCGTACTCCGCGGCCAGCCTGGCGGGGACCAACGGCCGAGCGCCGTACACCTTCAGCGTGGCCAGCGGCCTGCCTCCGGGGCTGACCCTCTCCTCGGCGGGCGCGCTCTCCGGCACGCCCACCGGCGGCGCCGCCTCGTACCCGTTCACCGCCACGCTCACCGACGCCAACGGCGTCACCGCCACCGCCAACCTGACCATCGCGGTGTGGGCGGCGCTGGTGGTGGGTGGCGCCTCGCTCCCGGACGGCTACCTCACCACCGCGTACTCCGGCTCGCTGGCGGCGAGCGGCGGCAAGGCGCCCTACACCTGGTCCGTGGTGGGCGGCGCCCTGCCCTCCGGCGTCGCGCTCACGGCCGGCTCCGGCGCCCTGAGCGGCACGCCCACCGCCACGGGCACCGCGTCCTTCACCGCGCAGGTGGCGGACGCCAACGGCGCCACCGCCAGCGGCGCCAAGAGCATCCAGACCTTCTCGCCGCCGTCGATCACCACCACCAGCCCACTGGCCAACGCGTCGGTGGGGTCGGCGTACTCGCAGACGCTGACGGTGAGCGGCGGAAAGCCCAGCTTCACATGGTCCGTCACCTCGGGCGCGCCGCCGGCCGGGATCACCCTCGCCGCCGACGGCACGCTGAGCGGGACCGCCGGCGCGCCCGGCACCTCCACCTTCACCGCCACCGTCACCGACGCCAACGGCAAGACGGACAGCAAGGCGCTGTCGCTCCAGGTGGTCACGGGGATGAACATCACCACCAGCGCGATCAACGACGGCTACACCACGGTGCCCTTCTCGCAGACGCTGTCGGCCAGCGGGACGGGGACGACCACCTGGAGCGTGATCGGCGGCGCGCTGACGCCGGGGCTCTCGCTCGCGCCGGGGACGGGCGTCCTCAGCGGCACGCCGGGCTCCACCGGCTCGTTCACCTTCACCGTGCAGGCCTCCGACACCGTCTCCGGCACCACGTCGAAGTCCTTCACCCAGACGGTCTACACCCTGCCCTCGGTGCAGACGTCGTCCCTGCCCGACGCGTACACCGACGTCGCGTACAGCCAGGCGCTCGCCGGCGCCGGCGGCAAGGCGCCGTACACCTGGGCGATCACCTCCGGCGCGCCGCCCTCCGGCATCACCTTCAACGGCGGCAGCAGCGGGACGCTCACCGGCCAGGCCGCCGCCGCCGGCGGCAGCACCTTCACCGTCCAGGTCACCGACGCCAACACCAGGACCGGCACGCGGTCGCTCACCCTCACCGCCTACGCGCCGCCCGCGCAGACCGCGCCCGCGACGCTGGCGGACGGCTACACCGGGCGCCCGTACAGCGCGACCATCGGCACCACCGGCGGCAAGGCGCCCATCACCTTCTCGCTGACGGGCACGCTCCCCTCCGGCCTGGCGCTGAACCCGGGCAGCGGCGCCATCACCGGCACTCCCTCCGCCACCGGGGGCCTCCCCTTCACCATCACCGCCACCGACGCCAACGGCCGGACGGCCGCGATGGCGCACACCATCAACGTCTACGCGCCGCCGGTCATCACCACCGGCTCGCCGCTCCCGCAGGGCTACTACGGGGTGTCCTACTCGACGACGCTGGCGGCCACCGGCGGCGTGACGCCGCTCACCTGGTCGGTGACGCCCGCCACGCTGCCCGCCGGGCTGCTCCTCAACGGCGGCACGGGCACCATCGGCGGATCGCCCAGCAACGCCTCGGGCGGCACCTCCAACTTCACCGTCACCGTCACCGACAACAACGGCATCACCGGCACCGCCAACTTCTCCCTCACCACCGCGGCGCAGCTGCAGATCACCACGATGTCGCCGCTGCCGGACGGCTACCTCTCCACCCCGTACAGCGCGACCGTGGTCTCCAGCGGCGGGCTCCCGCCGTACTCGTACACCGTCACCTCGGGCTCGCTGCCCGCCGGCCTCGGCATGAACGCCGCCGGGGCGATCACCGGGACGCCCACCGCGGCGGGGACCTCCACCTTCGTGGTCACCGTGGCGGACGGCAACACCACCCAGGCCACGCGCAGCCTCACCATCCAGGTCTACTCGCGGTGCAGCATCACCACCTCGTCGATGCCGGACGGGTACGCCACGGAGGGGTACAGCACGACGCTCTCCGGCAGCGGCGGCAAGGCACCCCTCACCTGGAGCTTCAGCGGCGGGCTGCCCGCGGGCCTGACGCTGGTGGGCGGCACGGGCGTGGTGAGCGGGTCGCCGGCGGTGGCGGGCACCACCAACCCGACCTTCACGCTCACCGACGCCAACGGCATCACCGCCAACGCCGTGCTGCCGATCACCATCTACGACCTGCCGCAGCTCACCACGGCGTCGCCGCTGCCGGACGGCTACGCGGCACAGAGCTACTCGGTGGGGCTGACGGCGACGGGCGGCAAGGGCCAGCTGACCTGGGGCCTCTCGGGGGGCTCGCTGCCGCCAGGTCTCAACCTGAACCCCTCCACCGGCGTGCTCGGCCCCTCCCTGGGCCTGGCGACCAATGGGCAGGTCTTCAACTTCACCGTGAGCGTCTCCGACGTCAACGGGAGGAACGCGTCGCGCGCGTTCACGATGACCGGCTACGTGATGCCGTCGGTCACCAACACCCTGCTCACCACCGCCACCGAAGGCATCACGTACATGAAGCAGCCGGGCGTCTTCGTGACCATCCAGGCCGCCAACGGGAAGGCGCCCCTCGGCTACTCCGCCACCGGACTGCCGGGCGGGTTGACGGCGGACCCGGTCAGCGGGCGGATCACCGGCATCCCGTCGCAGCTCACCGCGGGGACGTACACGGTCACGTTGCGGGCCACCGACGTCAACGGGAAGCAAGGTTCGGCGGCGCTCCCCCTGAGCGTCGTGGTGCCGCAGCCCATCCGCACCGGCGGCGCCAACGCCACCGCGCCCACCGGGAGCCCGATCACCGACGCGCTCACCGTCTTCGTGATCGACTCCAGCGGGGCGCCGATCAGCGGCGCCGGGGTGCGGGTGCGGAAGAACGGCGTGGAGTACGCGCCCGCCAAGGACGCGCTCACCAGCGTCACCGGGAAGGTGTTCTTCTCCGGGATGAACGTGTCCAGCGGCGCGGACGCGGTGGACGTCACCGCCAGCGGCCCCACCATCACCACCACCACGCTGGCGGGCGTCAACGCCGCGCTGGTGACCCTGAGCGTGAACCGGCTGGACGCGCCGCCGCCGCGCGCGGGGGGCGCCGCCTCGTTCGACGGCAACCTGCACAAGCTCTTCGTGAGCATGGGGAGCGGACAGCTGCGGAACCCGTCCGCCTTCACGCGCAACGTCTGCTACACCGACGTGCAGCGGCTGGACGCCTTCAGCCCGAACGCGAGCTGGACGCGCACCGTGGCGCGGGGGATGAACACCTCGCCCCTGGGCCGCACCGACGCGGCGTTCGCCTACTCATTCGGCGGGGGCTTCAACGCCAACTACCTGTTCGGCGGGACCGGCTGCTCCGGCGTGGCGCTCAACGACATCTGGCGGTACAGCGGCGCGAGCAACACCTGGACGCCGCTCACCACCGCCGGCGGTGGGCCCAGCCCGCGCTCGGCGGTCGCGATGGCGGCGGACGCCACCGGGAAGCTGGAGCTGTTCGGCGGCGTGCTGAGCGGCGGCTTTCCCACCAACGAGCTGTGGCGCTTCGATCCGCAGGGCAACGCGTGGACCAACGGCTCCGGTACCGTGCCCAACTACGTCACCCCGCGCTACGGGATGGGCTACACCGCCTTCAACGGCGAGCTGTGGATCTGCGGCGGCTTCGCCGGCGTGCAGAGCTCCAGCCCGGTGTCGGACTGCTACTCGGTGGACTCCGGGGGCAACTGGACGACGCGGCCCAGCCTGCCCACCCCGCGGGCGCTGTTCGCCATGGCCTCGGACTCCGTCAACGGGCGCATCTACGCGTTCGGCGGGCGGACGAGCACCGGCGACACCTCGGACCTCCTCTACTGGTCGGGGTCCACCAACACCTGGACGCAGGTGTTCCCCTTCGGCGGGGCGGTGGCCGCGCGCGAGCGCACGGCGGCCTTCTTCGAATCCAACAAGCTGGTGGTGGTGGGTGGGAACCGGCAGGGCGAAGCGGTGGGGATGACGGACGTGGACGTCTACGACCCGGGCAACAACACCTGGACGCACACCTCCGGTGGCTTCCCGCCCAACACCGGCTTCACGATCTCCGGCGCCGTCCGCACCGGGGTGGCCACCGGCGGCGGGCCGGACGGAGGCTCGACCCAGCGCACGGTCATCGGGGGCGGTGGCGACGCCTACGTGTACGCCACCTCCAGCTCCGGCTGGGACGGGAGCACGGTGGTCAACCTGGGTGGCGGCGGGGCCGGGAGCTACTCCATCTCCGGCGTGCCGCCCGGGGACACCATCACGCTCAACGCGTTCCTGGTGGATCCCCTGTCCGGCTTCCCGGCCAACGTGTCCAGCGGCGTGGACCTGGGCGTGCTGGGGCCGATCAACGCGGACACCACCGCGGACGTGAACTTCCCGAGCGGGGTATCCAACACCGTCATCTCCGCCGGCGTCAGCGTCGTCCCCGGGTGGAACCTGTGGTCGCTGTTCGGCAACCCCTTCCAGTCTCAGGACGGGTACCCGTTCCTGCGCGCGCAGAACGGGCTGGGGCACGTGTTCGACAAGGGCACGCTCCAGCTGGCCTACTTCCAGCCCGCGCTCCCCGGCCGGCAGGATCTCTCCATCGGGGGCAGCAGCATCGTCCCGGCGACCTGCGAGACCAGCACCCGCGCGATGGCGAACATCGGCGCCCTCCCGCCCCCGACGGTGGTGCTGGAGACGCCGCCGCGCGGCCTGGCGCCGGGGCTGAACGAGTGCACCCCGCGCGGGCCCGCGGCGCAGCTGTCCGGGACCGCCGTGTACCGGCCGGGCAGCCTGTCCGCGAGCACGAACGCGGTGGCGGCGGGGGACCTCAACGGCGACGGCGTGGCGGACCTGGCGGTCAGCAACGGCTCGGACCAGACGGTGCAGATCCTGCTGGGCCGGGGCGACGGGACGTACGACTTCGGATCCTCCTTCACCGTGAACGGCATCCCCACGGCCATCGCGATGGCGCCGCTGTTCGGGGATCCGTTCCGCTCGGTGGTGGTGGCGGCGCGGAGCATCACCAACCCCACCGTGGCGATCTACCGGGGCGACGGGCAGGGCAACGTCGCCTTCCACTCGTCGTACCCGGTGGGGCAGGACCCGGGCGGGCTGGCGCTGGTGGACTTCAACGGCGACGGCTTCCTGGATCTGATCACCGCCAACACCACGGCCCAGACGCTGACGCTGGTCGTCTCCAGGCCGGGCGGCACCTACAACACGCCCACCACGCTCTCCAACATCAGCTGCCCGTCGCCGCACGGCGTGGCGGCGGCGAAGCTGGACGCGGACACGCTGTTCGACCTGGCCGTGGCGTGCCAGGGGACCGTGCCGCCCGGCTATGACACCCGGGTGCAGATCTACCGCGGGCTCAACGCGTCGCCGTGGTTCACCTCGGCGCCGGCGATCACGCTGAATGGGCCGGGGAATGCCGGGCCGTTCGCGGTGGCGGCGGTGGACGTGGACGGGAACGGGTCGATGGACGTGGCGGCGGCGAACACCGCCGGCCCGGCGATGACGGTCTGGAAGAGCAACGGCAACGGGACGTTCCAGGGGCCGAACACCTTCGGGAACGGACTGGCGAACGGGGCGGCGGGGCTGGCGACGGGGGACTTCAACGCGGACGGGAAGGTGGACCTGGTGGTGGCCAACACCGGCGCGGACCAGCTGCTGGTGTTCCGGAACGACCCGGGCGGCAACGGGGCGTTCTCGCTGGCGCAGACCATCGGCACGCCGCGGGGGCCGCAGGGGCTGGCGGTGGCGGACCTCAACGGCGACGGGCGGGCCGACGCGGCGGCGGCGTGCAGCGCCGCCGGGGCGCTGGAGGTGCTGATGCAGGTTCGGCCGCTGATCAGCCAGGTGGAAGGGGCGTACCAGGTCCAGGTGCCGGCGGGGACGGGCGCGGTGCAGCTCATCCGCGGGCCGGAGCTGCAGGGGATGGACTGGCAGTACATCACCTCGGTCCCGAACGGGGTGACGTCGCTCAGCATCACGCTGCCCCAGACGAGCACGCAGGCCGGGCCGCCGGCCGGGTCCTCACCGTCCGGGCAGGTGGTGGGGTGGACGGTGCAGGCGTACGAGTCGTCGAGCGTGGACTGGAACAACTTCCGCTTCGGCCTGCTGCGGTCGGACACCCAGACGCAGGCCGGGGCGGCGCTCTACATCCGGCAGTAGCCGGTCAGCGGTCCAGCTTCACGTCGCCCCAGAAGCCGACCCAGTGGTCGACCTTGCGGATGGCGTCGCTGGTCGGCTTCTCGTACGACCAGGCGGCGCGCTCGCTGCGGCCGGCGCCGCTGGAGACGTCGTAGAACTGGACGCCGTTCGGGCAGGCGTGGTCCGCGTCCGTCTTCGGCGACGCGGAGAGCAGGTCCATCCGCACCTTGTCGCGGGGGAAGTAGTGGTAGCCGCCCACCTCGAGCGTCCCCTCGCTCTCGGCGATCACCGTGTCGTTCCATCGAGCTTTCATACCGCCGAGGGTAACGTCTGGTCCGTCCAATGGCCACCCGAGCGCGAAGGTTCCTGCGGACCTGGCGGGCGGTGGAGGTGGCGGTCGCCGCCCTCGTGCTGGCGGTGCTCCGACGGTGAGGCGGGAGCCGTGGGACCCGGCGTCGATGGGTGGCGAGTGTGACGGGACGCTGCTGGAAATGGTGGCCGGCTCCTCTCGGCGCCCCTGACTCCGCTACGGGAGCAGGCCACGCTCGAACGCCTGGCGCAGCACCTCCGCCAGCACGTCCACGCCGGGGGCGGTGTTCATCCGCGCGGTGCTCACGCTGCCGGTGGCCATCCGCGTCTCCCCGGCGAGCACGAACGGGAGCGGCCTCTTCCCCAGCTGGATCAGCCGTTCGTCGTAGGCGGCCTGCTTCGCGCGCTCCCGCAGCATCCGGGCCATGGTGGCCATGTTCGCCAGCCGCACCGGCTGCACGGCCTTGCCCAGGCAGGAGAAGTCCATCGCCCGCTCGCGCAGCACCGCCGCCACGCCGCCGGCGCCGTAGACGTAGATAGCCTGCTCCGCGTCGGACTGGGTGGTGCGCGTGGTCTCCTCCACCTTCCGCTTCATCTGCAGCCCGCCGGTGGCGATGGCCATCGCGGGCGAGAACTGGGTGGAGGTGGTGGTGACGTCGGTGGTGGTGCGGACCGCGCTCGCGGCGCGCAGGATGACCGTGACGTCCTCCCAGGGGATCTCCATCGGCGAGCCGGCGCGCGGCGTGACGGTGAGCGCCTGGGGACCGAACGCCAGCGTCCTGCCCACGACGCGCTCCGGGTCGCGCGGCACCGCCTCGTCCAGCGCCAGCGCGGAGAGCCCCGCATCGCGCAGCGCGTCCATGACCGCCAGCGCCGAGTCCTCGGGGAGGCGGGCCAGGAGCGCGGGCGGCTCCGGGGCCAGCCGCATCTTCGCCTCCGCCGGCGTCATCCCGGACGCGTCGATCAGCACCTTCGCCGCGGCGGCGGGATCCTTCGGGCGGTGCAGGAGCGCGACGAGGTGCATGGTCGCTAGGGCTTCCCGGGTGCGCCGCCTCGCTTCGGTCCCTGCCGCCTCGTCGCTGGGCGGAGCATCAGTGGCGGCCGGCGCCGCTGAGGTCGATCCCCAGCGCCTCGTGGGCGAACTTCGCGATGCGCTCCATCAGCGCCTTCTTGGCGTCCAGCGCGCTGCGCCCGGCGCGGTTGGCGGCGTCCTCGATCTTCTCCTGGCAGCGGAGGTCCAGGCAGACGGTGATGCCGGCGCGCTTGCGTGAGTTCACGTCCGCGGTCATCAGGCCGATCTGGTCCGCGCCGCCGCCGCTGTGGCACCACTCGCACATCTGCGCCGTGCTGGGCTCACCGTGCGCCCGGCGGAAGAAGATTCCAGTGGGCGCGCCGCCGGGCGAGGCGAAGACCAGGCGGACGCCGGCCCCGGAGGGCTCCCGCCACGCCACGTAATCCCGGACGAACAACGGGAACTTGAGGTCCGAGGGGAGCTCCATCCCGCCGCGATCGCGCGGGCGGAAGGTCTGGATCAGGGTCTCCTCGTCCTTCAGCTGGAACATGGGACCATTCTAAGGCAGCGCCGGATGCGCCGCAGGGGAAGCGTCCTTAGAATGTCTGTCCGGAGGTCGCCATGAGCAGAGTCGCCGCCGCGTGCGTGGTCGCCCTGGGGCTGGCCGGGTGTACGACGCTGAGGGCGCCTCCCGCCGGACCGCTCGGGCAACCGCAGCCGTTGAAGCTGGCGCAGGTGGTCCCCCCGGCGTCCGATCCGGCGCACGACCCCTACGCGATGACGTGCGAGATGGAGCAGAAGACCGGTTCGCACATCGCGACGCGGGTCTGCCGCACGCTCGAGGACCGCGAGCGCGAGCACGACAAGGCGGAAGCCCTCCTCCACCGCGGGCTCCAGACGGGCGTCGTCGTCATCCACTAGGGTCGACGCGCCTGGGCACTTCAACGCGCCCCGGCCCCCAGGCATCATCGTCATCCACTCGTGGAAAACCCGGAGGGGTGATGATCGCGTTCCTGGGCACCGGGCTCTTGGGGTCGGGCTTCGTGCGCGCGCTGCGCGGGCGGGGCGAAGCGGTGAACGTCTGGAACCGGACGGCGGAGAAGGCGAAGGCGCTGGAGGCGCACGGCGCCAAGGCGTTCGAGGATCCGGCGGAGGCGGTGCGAGGGGCGGCGCGCGTGCACCTGGCGCTCTCCGACGACGCGGCGGTGGACGAGGTGCTGGAGCGCGCGCGCCCCGGGCTGGGCAAGGACGCGGTGCTGGTGGACCACACCACGACCTCGCCGAAGGGCGCGGCGGCGAGGGCGGCGCGCTGGCGCTACCAGCACGCGCCGGTGTTCATGTCGCCCGCCAACGCGCTGGAGAGCAAGGGCGTGATGATGTGCTCCGGGGACAAGGCGCTGTTCGACGCGCTGTCGCCGGAGCTGTCGAAGATGACCGGCAAGCTGGTCCACCTCGGCCCGTCCCCCGAGCGCGCGGCGGGGCTCAAGCTCCTGGGCAACCTGTTCCTGATGTTCATGACGGACGGGCTGGCGGAGGCCCTCAACCTGGCCAAGGCGCTGGACATCCCGCGCGAGGACGCCGCCAGGCTGTTCGACTTCTTCAACCCCGGGCCCACCATCCCGTCGCGCCTCAAGCGCATGCTCAGCGGCGATTACTCGCGGCCGTCGTGGGAGCTGGGGATGGCGAGGAAGGACGCGCGGCTGATGATGGAGGCGGCGCCCGCGCTGCCGGTGTTGCCGTCCATCGCCCGGGAGTTGGACCGCTGGATCGAGCGCGGCCACGCCAAGGAAGACTGGACGGTGATCGCGAAGGACGCGATCTAGGCCCGGCGCTTCGCCCCGAGCGAGGTGACGAGCTCCTCCAGCACCTCGTACGGCTGCGCGCCCACCACGCCCTGCATGTCCATCACGTAGGTCGGCACGCCGGTGACGCCGATCTGCCGGGCGCGCGCCCAGTCGCGGTCCACCGCCTCGCGGAAGGTGCGCTGCTCGATCACCCGGCGCGCCTCGTCCGCGGGGAGCCCCACCGAGGTCGCGGCCCGCACCAGCACCTCCGGGTCGGCGAGGTTCTGCGTCTCCACGAAGTAGGCGCGGTAGAGCGCGTCGTGGATCCGCGGGACGCCCTGCGCCTCGCCCCACTTGCCCACCTCCTGCGCCAGGCGAGAGTTGTACGTGCGGTCGCGCCTGGCGTGCGGGAGCCCCTCCGCGTCGAAGAGCTTGTTCAGGCGCGCGTGCGCGGCGTCGAGGTCGAACGCGCGGCCGCGGAACAGGTCCGCCAGCAGCAACCCTTCCCGCGGGGTGTCCGGGTGGAGCGGGAACTGCGTGTACGCGAGCTGGACGTCGTACTCGCGGGCGATGCGGTCGGTACGGACCGTACCGAGGTAGCACCAGGGTCAGACGTAGTCGGAGAAGACTTCCAGGACCGGCGCGCTCATGTGGGATGAGTAACCTCGGGCTCTGGCGGGCGCACGAGCACCTTGGAGTGCCGGCCGAAGGTGACGGTGTAGCGCTGCCCCGGCACCAGCGGCTGCCACGGGTTCCAGAGGATGAACTCCACGAAGCTGCCGTCGGGGAGCTGGAGCGAATAGCCGGCGCGGCGGCTCTGCAGGGCCACGGCGCCGGTCGCGCGCTCCGCCCGGCCGAGCGCCGAGTCCCTCAGCCCCAGGGAGGCCGCCCAGGCGACGTATGCGCCCAGGCCGGCGAGGAAGAGGCCTACGAGGACGCGCAGCGGCCACAGGCCCTGCCCGGTCGCGATCCGGTACGCGGGGACGGCGAAGAGCGCGGCGATGCTCAAGAGGAGCAGCGCCTTGCCGGCGAGGGCGGCGCGGAAGGCGGCGCTGATCCGCGGCGGTGGTCCCGGCTCCATCAGCGGACTGTTGCTCATGCCGGCTCCCGCGCGGGCCCGATACCGAACCGCAGCACCAATGGTCCCGGCTCCATCCGCCACGTTGTACCCCAGCCCTGGCCTGCAGACCGTGTAGCGTGCCGCCATGGCCCTCACCCGCGCCGTCGCCGCCTTCCGCACCCTGCACGAGTCCGGCTGCTTCCTCCTCCCCAACCCGTGGGACATCGGCTCGGCGCGCTACCTGAAGCACCTGGGGTTCAAGGCGCTGGCCAGCACCTCGGCGGGGTTCGCGTACTCGCGCGGGCTGCCGGACTCCGTCACCGCCATCCCGTGCGAGGCGGTGCTGGCCCACGTGGCGGAGCTGGCGGCGGCCACCGACCTGCCGGTGAACGCGGACTTCCAGAACGGCTATGCGCACGAGCCGGAAGGCGTGGCGGCCAACGTCTCGCGCTGCGCGCGGACGGGCGTGGCGGGGCTCTCCATCGAGGACAGCACCGGCGACAAGGCGCGGCCCCTGTACGAGCGCGCGCTGGCGGTGGAGCGCGTGCGCGCGGCGCGGGCGGCGATCGACGCGTCCGGCACCGGGGTGGTGCTCACCGCGCGCTGCGAGGCGTGGCTGGTGGGGCACCCGGAGCCCGGGCGGGAGGCGCTGGACCGGCTGGTGGCGTTCGCGGACGCGGGGGCGGACTGCCTCTTCGCGCCGGGCGTGCGCGACCCGGCAACCATCGCGGAGCTGGTGAGGGCGGTGGCGCCGCGGCCGCTGAACGTGATCGTGTCCTCGCCCGGGCCGGGGCTCACGCTCGCGCGCCTGACCGAGCTGGGCGTGCGGCGCATCTCGGTGGGGTCGGCGCTGGCGCGCGTCGCCTGGGGCGCCTTCATGCGCGCGGCGAAGAGCGTCCTGGAGACCGGGGCGTTCGACGGGCTCTCCGGCCTGGCGTCCTTCGCCGAGCTGAACCAGATCTTCGAGGGGAAGGAGCGCTGATGGCCGAGGACTTCGCGGAGCTGATCAACCAGATGCCCGGCAACGGGTGGACCAAGGACATGGGCGTGCGGATCACCCGCGCCACCGTGGACGAGGTGCACTGCGAGTGGGAGGTGCAGGAGAAGCACCTGCAGGGCTACGGCATCGTCCACGGCGGCGTGCACTGCGGGGTCATCGAGACCATCGCCTCCGTCGGCGCGCACCTGGTGGCCATGTCGCGCGGGCAGCGGGTGGTCGGGCTGGAGAACCACACCTCGTTCATTCGCGCGGTGAGCGGCGGAAAGCTCACCGCGGAGGCGCGCCCGGTGACGCGCGGGCGGCACACGCAGGTGTGGGAGGGCTGGGTGCGCGACGCGGAGGGGAAGCTCGTGGCCCGCGGGTCGGTGCGGCTGATCTGCCTGGAGCAGACGGAGAAGCTGGCCGGGCGGGCGCTGGAGCCTGGGAACGCCGGATGAAGCCCGGATGAAGCGATGAAGACCAACGCCGCGCGCATCCTCGACTCGCTGGGCATCTCCCACGAGCTCCGCGACTACGAGGTGGACGAGTCCGACCTCTCCGCCGAGAGCGTGGCCCGGAAGGTCGGCCTCCCCGAGGAGCAGGTGTTCAAGACGCTGGTGGCGCGCGGCGACCGCCACGGGGTGTGCCTGGCGCTGGTGGCCGCCGGGTCGCAGCTGGACCTCAAGGCGCTCGCCCGGCTCACCGGCGACCGGAAGGTGGACACCGTGCCGCTCAAGGAGGTGCAGCCGCTCACCGGATACATCCGCGGCGGCGTCACCGCGCTCGGGTGCAAGAAGGACTACCCCGTGTTCGCCGACGAGAGCATGCAGCGGTTCGACCGCGTGGCCGTCTCCGCCGGCGTCCGCGGCACCCAGATCGTCCTCTCCCCGGCCGACTACGCGCGCGCGGTGAAGGCGCGGTTCGGGCCGATCTCCCGGAAGGAGTAAGCTCCGGCGCCGGATGGGCCACCGCAAGCCTCGGCTGATCGACGGCGTCGTCCTCGGGTGGGTCGCCGGGATGGACGCCGGCCGCGGCCTGCTGGTGGATTTCCCCGGCAGCTCCGGCCGCGCGGTCGCGGCGCGCACCGTCCTCTCCCTCGACGCGGCGACCATCGAGGCCGCGGTGAAGGAGCGGCGCGGCGCGGTGCTCCAGTTCGAGGACGGCGACCCGCGCCGGCCCGTGCTGATGGGCCTGCTCCAGGCGACCGCCCAGACGCCGATGCTCGACGCCCTGCTCGCCGCGCCCGCCCCCGCTCCCGAAAAGAAGGAGCGGCTGTCGGCCCGGGTGGAGGGAAAGCGCGTGGTGCTGGAGGGGAAGGACGAGATCGTCCTCCGCTGCGGCGACTCGACGATCATCCTCCGCCGCAACGGCGCGGTGCTGGTGCGCGGCGCGGAGATCGAGTCCCGCTCCAGCGGGCGCCAGGTCATCCGCGGGCGGAAGGTGGCGCTGAACTGACCATGAAGCGATACAAGATCGACGACTTCGCCACCAACGTCCTGGAGGCCGCCGTGGCCGCCATCGACGCGGTCAAGGACGACGTCACCAAGACCATCCACGGCGTGGTGATCTGGCGCGACACCCCCCAGACATTCATCCCCTCCAAGGTCCTGCTCTACCTCAAAGAGGGCAAACCCAAGTCGGACGCGCAGGCGGACTTCAAGCTGGACCTCAAGCTCCTCAAGACGGCGATTCCCCCCAGCCTCCCGTACTTCCTGCAGAACGGAGATCCCATCCGCGCCGCCTTCATCAAGGCGCACCGGCTGAAGAAGAACCTGGACTGGTGGGGCCAGCCGCTCTTCGTCCCGCGCCTGCTGGTGGCGGTGGAGATCGACTGGGTGCTGCGGCCGTCGCTCAAGGGCCGCATCGAGGAGCTCGACCTGGCCGCCGGGGCCGGCTTCGACATCTACAACGGCGATCCCTCCGGCGTGACGCACGCCATCGCTGATGGCGCGATGGACAAGGCGGTCCGCAAGGACCTGCGCCTCAAGCTCCACACCGACAACCAGAAGCTCGAGCTCGCGGAGCTCTGCTACGAGTTGCAGGAGCGCCGCGACTGGCTGGCGAACCTGGCCGGCGTCTAGGCGGGCCTGCTCGATTCCAGGACAGGGTGGAGTGCGCGCGCCCGGGGCGTCAGCTCCCCCTGACTCCCGGAACAGCCTGATTCCAGGTGGATGCAAAGGTAGTCAAACCTGGAACGCGAGTTGCTGAGTTCCCCACCCGTCGAGGGACTGGAGCCCTCCACAAACAAAGCGAGTCATCTGATGGATTCAGTCGGAGGAGTCGGCGGCGGCGGAGGAATGCCGGCCGTTGGCGGTTTCGATGGCGGGGACATGGGCACGGGTGCCCCTGCGGCCGCGGACGGGGGCAACTCCGGTCCCGGCAGCATGAAGGACATGTTCTCGAAGGACAGCTTCCAAGCCTGCGGCTCTGGGGGTGGTTGAGGCTCCAAGGGAGGCTCGCAGGCTGCGAGCCCAGCTGGCGGTGGCGAGGCGGGCGGGTCGGGGGCGGCGGATGAGAAGAAGAAAAAGCAGTCCCTCATCCAGCAGATCATGCAGCAGATGCTCCAGCAGGCGAAGGCCTTCCAGGCCGCGATGCAGGGGCAGTAACACCGAAAACTGGTCCCGATACACGTAACATTCGCGCGCTTCCGATCTCGTGGGGGGATCGGAAGCGCGCTTTTTTGTTTCACGAGCCCACCTCTCGGGCACCCGTTGACTGATTTCAGGACGAATGCGGTGCGCGCGCCCGCACCGTTCGCCCGGACTGACACCCTTAAATCGCACAAACCCGTGAATTTTTAAGTGCGACAAGGTGGGCGCGTGTGGATCCTGAATTGCTATTTCATGAGATCACGCGAGGGACTGGAGCCCTCCCGATAAAAAGCGAGCACGTCAAATGGAGAGACTGGGTGGAATCGGCGGCGGAGGGCTGCTTGGCCGCCTCGGAGGCCTCATCGGTGGCGGCGGTGGGGACGTAGGCGGCGGCGGCAAGGCGGGCGGCCTCCTCGGGGGGTTGTTCAAGGACGTCTTCGAAGGGGGGGGCGCGCAGAAGGACGCCGGCGGCGGTGGGGCCCAGAAGGCCGGCGGTGGCGGCGGCGGCTTCCTCAAGGGGCTGCTGGGGCTGCTGGGGAAGGCGCCCGACTTCCTCAACAAGATCATGCCGCTGATCCAGCAGTTCGCCGGCCTCTTCGGCGGCGGCAAGTAGCCCGTCTCTCCTCTCAGTCGAAGAGGGCCAGCAGGTCCTCGCGCGTGATGCTCGCGGCGCCGGCGGCTGCATCGCCGAGCGCCGCGTCGAACAGCGCGCGCTTCTTGTCCTGCAGGGCGAGGATCCGCTCCTCGACCGTGCCCTGCGCGATCATCCGGTACACGAACACCGGCCGCTCCTGCCCGATGCGGTGGGCGCGGTCGGCGGCCTGCTCCTCCACCGCCGGGTTCCACCACGGATCCATCAGGAACACGTGGTCCGCGGCGGTGAGGTTCAGGCCGGTGCCGCCGGCCTTGAGCGAAATCAGCATCACCGGAGGACCGTCCTCCGCCTGGAAGCGCGCGGTCACGCCGCCGCGGTCCGCGGTGGACCCGTCCAGGCGCTCGAAGGCCACGCCCGCGCCCTTCAGCGCCGGCTCGATCAGGTCCAAGAGCGAGGTCCACTGCGAGAACACCAGCGCCTTGTGGCCGTCCGCCGCCGCCTCGCCCAGCTCCTCCATGAGCAGCTCCACCTTGGAGGACGACGCCGCCTGCTGGCCGGGGACCAGCGCCGGGTGGCACGCCGCCTGGCGGAGCCGGAGCAGCGCCTCCAGGGCCTTGAGCACGCTCCCGCCCTGGTCCATCAGCGCCACCACCTCCGCGCGGGTGGCGGCGAAGACCGCGTCGTAGACGGCGCGCTCGCGGTCGCCCAGCGCCACCCGCAGCACCGAATCCGTCCGCGGCGGCAGGTCCGCCGCCACGTCGCGCTTGAGCCGCCGCAGCACGAACGGCCGGATCCGCGCCCTCAGGGCCGGCATCGACGCCCCCGCCTTCTCCTCGAATTCCCGCCGCCCCCACAGCAACCCCGGGCCGGCGAAGTGCATCAGGCTCCACAGGTCCTCCAGCCGGTTCTCCAGCGGAGTGCCGGTCATCGCCAGCCGGAAGTCCGCCTTCAGCGCGTACGCGGCGCGCGCCACCTGGCTGTCCGGGTTCTTGATCGCCTGCGCCTCGTCCAGCACCACCGCGCTCCACGGCTTCGCCGACAGCGCGGCGGCGTCCAGCCTCAGCAGCGCGTAGGTGGTGAGCGTCACCTCCGCGGCCGGGTCCAGCGCGCGCCCGGTGCCGTGGTACGCGTTGACCTTCAGGCGCGGGCGGAACCGCCGCAGCTCCGCCTCCCAGTTGGGAAGGACGCTCGTCGGGCACACCACCAGCGACCCGGGCCCGAGCGCGCAGATCGCCTGCAGCGTCTTCCCCAGGCCCATGTCGTCCGCGAGGATGCCCCCCAGCCCCGCGCTCTTCAGGAACGCCAGCCAGCGCGCGCCCTCCCGCTGGTACGGGCGCAGCGTGGCGGTGAGGTCCTCGGGGAGCGCCACCTCCGGCAGCGTCTGGAAGCCCTCCAGGAGCGGCCGCAGGCGCTCCAGCCCGGGCGGCGGCGGGTGCTCCAGCGCATCGCACAGCGCCAGCAGCGCCGGCACCGCGTGGTTCTCCACCCGCCCGTCCTCGCGCCGCGCCGCCAGCAGCGCCTCCACCCGTTCGCCGTGCTGGTCCAACCACGCGCGCGGCAGCGGCGCCCAGCCTCCGCCCTCCAGCGGCACCAGGCCCAGCCCCTCGCGCCAGGCGCGGATGACCTCCGCCGCGTCGGCGGTGGCGGTCTGCCCCGGAGCGCCGGAGCCTGAGACCCCCGCCGAAAGGGACGCCGCGCCGGCCTGCCCGGGAGCGCCGCCCTCCACGCGGAATTCGATCTGCGCCTTCAGCGCCGGCGCGCCGCCCGGCCCGGCCTCCGAGGAGACCCTCAGCTCCGGCCGGAGCGACAGGTTGGGGCTGACCACCCCCGCCGCGTCGCCGCCGAGCGCGCCCCTCCACCGGCGCAGCTTGTCGGCGAACCGCGCGGCCTCCGGGCCGGTGACGGTGGCGCGGCGGCCGGGGACCAGGTCCAGCTCGTCGCGGAGCTGCTGCACGGCGCGCTGCTCGGCGGCCTCGTCGCGCAAAGGGACGGCGCCCCGGAGGTACACCATCTTCCCGGCGTCGATGCGCACCGAGGCCGGCGCGCCGTACACCAGCGTGGGGAACGCGGAGAGGCCGCCGTCGATGCGGGTGAGCTCCACCACCACCCGCGGCCTCAGCGAGCGGTCGATCTTCGGCAGCCGCGCGCTGCGCACGTCCACCGGGATGCGCCGCGCCAGCTCCGGCAACACCCGCGAGGTGAGCTCCCCGAGTTGGTCGGACGGAAAGACGCGCGCGCTGGGCAGCCGCTCCAGCCGCGCGCCGGAGAGCTCCAGCTCGCCCAGGCGGCAGAGCGCGTCCGCCGCCAGCGCGACGCCCGGGCTGACCACCTCCTCCACCCGCGGGTCCTTCTCCACCGTGACCACCACGTCCGCGCCCCGGTCGGCCACCACCGCGCGCGGGAGGACCGGCTCGTCCGCCACCGCCACCGGGCGGCCGTCCAGCAGCACCGTCCGCGCCGGCCGCAGCACCTGCAGCAGCGCGTCCAGCTTCTCCGGCGCCAGCGCCAGCCGGGTGGGCCGCTCCAGCAGCCGGTCGGCGATCAGGTCGTGCTGCTCCACCTGCAACTGCGCGGCCTCCGCCGGACGGGCGAGGATCGCCTGGAGGCTCCCCTCCAGCGGGGACTCCCCCTGTCCGGCGCGGGCGACGGTGCGCTGGAGCCGGAGCCCGCCCTCGAAGCGGGTGAAGCGGTAGACCACGCGGGCCCAGCGCGCCTCCGCCGACGGCAGCGGCGCGGCCTGCGACTCGCCCTGCTGGAGCGCGATGGCGGCCGCCACGCAGTGCTCGCAGGGGTCGAACTTCCCCGGGCAGTCGCACTCCCAGGCGTCGTCCTCCGGGTAGAGCACCACCGTCCACGGCACCGCCCGCCCGGGCGCGCGCACGCGGAGGACGATCTCCTTCCCGCTCCGCTCCTGCACCGCCACCGCCCCCGCCCGGGCGAGGTTCACGCCGTTTGCCCAGATTCCGGGCTTTGCCTCGGCGCGGATGGAGTCAAGCAGCATCGCGGCGCAGCATGCCCCAGGTCTCCGCGCCCGGGTTTCACGCTCCGTGTTTCCCGGGACTAGAGTCCTCCCTCGCAACCTGGGACAGAAGGGGAGATCCGTGCTCTCGCTGATTCGCGTGGCGTGCTGGTGTGCCGTCCTGGCAACTGTTTGTTCGCCAACGCTTGCCAGGGCCGCGGGCCCGGACCCCGAGCCGTCGCCCTCCGACCCCGCCGCCGCCGCCCCCGAGAAGAAGGAGCCGGATCCGGAGAAGAAGGGCCCGGACAAGAAGGCTCCCGGCCATGACCTGGGCAAACCCGCCGAGTCACCCGACGCGGAGGACCTCGCCCGGACGCTCCAGCAGGGCGAGACCGAACCGGTGTCTCGCGTGATGGGCCAGCGAATCGTCGCCTCCGCGGTGAAGCCCTACATCCACGGGACGTTCGCGATCGACTGGCGCTGGGGGGACGGCGAGCTGCAGATCCCGAACACGCTGGACCTGCGCGAGTCGCACCTCTACCTGGGCGCCCACATCCTCGACATCGCCCAGCCCGAGGTGTTCCTGGAGGTGGAGAAGAAGAACCAGACCAGCGAGCCGCTCAACCTCCGCTACGGCCAAGTGGACTTCAAGATCGCCGGCGACCTGCTGGTGCTCCGCGCCGGCCTCTTCCTGGTGCCCTTTGGCGTCTACAACACCGTCCTCTTCCTCCGGTACAACGCGCACCTCCCGGAGCGCCCGGACCTCCACCGGCGGGTCGTCCCCGGCTCCTGGAGCGAGGTGGGCGCGCAGTTGCGCGGGCGTTGGGAGTGGGCTCCCGGCCGGGCCCTCCAGTACTACGCCTACGTCACCAACGGGCAGGAGGGCACGCTGACGCTGCAGCGCGCGACCTACGACCCGGTCTATCGCTCGCTCAGCGGCGCCAAGAGCGTCGGCGCCCGCGTCACCGTGCAGCCGCTGGACGGGCTCACCGTCGGCCTCTCCGGCTACCGGGGCGCTCTCAACGCCGTGGACGGCGGGCTGGTCCTGGGGGCGGCGGACTTCATCTACCGGAACGGCCCCTTCTCCGCGGACGGCGAGGGGATGTACGGCTACCGGCTGGACCCCACCGGACCCATCCCGGAAGGGGGCTTCTACGCGGCGGCCGGTTACAAGATCGTCGACGCGGTGGAGGCCGTGGTGGGCGCCGGCGGCCTCACCGTCGGACCGACCGAACAGGAGCACGAGCTGGACGTCACCGTGGGCGTCAACGTCTTCCCCATCCCGGATCGCTTCCCCACCGCGGTGCTGAAGGCCGCCTACGAGCGCGACCTGGGCGACGACCCCGGCAACGGCGTCACCATCATGTTCGCCATCGGGTTCTAGCCATGCGCGCCCGAGCCCTCGCCGCCCTCGCCCTCCTCGCCGCCCCGGCCGCCCTCGCCGACGCCGAGGTGCCCATGGCGCAGCAGGCGGTCCTGATCCTGAAGATCCTCAAGTTCGACCGGTCGCTGCAGGCGCGCGCCGGAGACATCGCCACCATCGCCATCCTCTACGCGGACAACGATCCGGAGTCGGAGGCGGTGCGCGTCGAGCTCCAGGGGGCCCTGGAGGCCGCCGCCCACACGGTGACGTTTCCGCTCCCCATCAAGGTGGTCCATCTCCCCTACTCCGCCTCGAAGATCGACGCCGAGCTCGCCGATGCGAAACCCACCGCCGCCTACGTGGCCCCCGGCCTCGCGTCCCAGGTCGCCACCCTCATCAAGGCCACCCGCAAGAGCACCACCCTCACTTTCACCGGTGACGAGGCCCTCGTGCGCGCCGGGCTCGCCGTCGGCCTGGTCGCGCGGGGGGACCGCCCGACCCTCCTGGTGAACCTGCCGGCCGCGAAGGCGGAAGGCGCCGACCTCAGCTCCGATCTGCTCCGCTTGTCGCAGGTCATCCGCTAGCCCTCGCAGGCCCCATGCACCAAGGGCCAAGGGGTGCGTCGACCAGCAAACGCTCACCAGCGAACAATTCCCATCTCGTAGTATTATGTTTTTCCGTCTCAGCTGCGGCTCACGCTTCCCCTCTGTCCCCCCCAGGTTCCCATGAAGGTCGTTCTCCTCGATGACAGTCCAATCGTCCGCGCCGCGACCCGCGACGCGCTGGAAGAGGCGGGGATCCGGGTGGTCGCCATCGACAACCCCTTCCTGCTGGGCACCACCGTCCGCCACGAGCGCCCGGACGTGGTGCTGCTGGACGTGGTGATGCCGCTGGTGGGCGGGGACGACGTGGCGAAGATCGTCCGCGAGAACCGGCAGGTGGCGGCGGTCCCGTTCGTCCTCTACTCGGACGCGCCGGTGCAGACGCTGGAGGAGAAGGCGGCCGAGTGCGGGGCGGTGGGGTTCATCCCCAAGAGCGTCAGCGAGGAGGAGCTGGCCAAGGAGGTCCGGCGCTTCGCCGGCATCACGCCGACGCTGTGAGCACCACGCCCTGTCTGATCTTCCGGGCGGCCACCCACTGGTACGCCATCCCCGCCGCCCGGGTGGTGAGCATCTCGGCGTCGGCGCGGCCGGTGCGCGTGCCGGGCACGCCGCCCTTCGTCCGCGGCGTCATCGCCAGCGGGGGGAAGGTGGTGCCGGTGATCACCCTCTCCCTGCTCCTGGGTGAATCCTCCCGCTCGGGGGAGGTGGCGCGGCTGGTGCTGGTCCAGGACGCGGGGCGGATGACGGCGTGCGAGGTGGCGGAGGTCCTGGGCATCGAGGAGGTCTCCGACCAGGTCGGCGCCGCCACCGACGTCCCGGCGGCCTCCGGCGGCGCACATCACGTCGGGGGCCGGCTGGTCACCCGCCTCGAGGTGGACCGGCTGATGGACCTGGTCTCCTCGGCGGTCCGGAGGAGCGCGTGAGGATCCTGCTCGCCACCGCCGGCGAGGACCTCTTCGCCTTCGACCCGAAGCAGATGGCCGGCGTCCTGGCCTGGCCGCTGACGCTGTACATCCCCTGGCGCTCGCTCCACGAGCTGGCGGACGTGAGCGCGCCGGAGCCGGAGCCGAGGTTGCTGCTGAGCCGCTCGCGCGCCGAGGACGTCCCGTTCGCCGTCCGCGTCCCCGGCCCGCTGCGCGAGGAGGACGTGCCGGAGGCGGAGATCTTCCCCCTCCCGCCGCTGCTGGCCGCCCCGCCGTGGGTGCGCGCCCTGGTGTCCCGCGGAGGATCGCCCGCGCTTTTGCTGGACCTGCCCCTCCTGGGCGATACCGTCGTCGCCCTCCCACAGCTCCCGCTCCCGGAGACCATCGCCACGTGAGCACCCTCCGCGACCGCGTCCGAAGCCTCCTCCCGTACGGCGCCTCCGTCCTGGTGGCGCTGGCGCTCTACGTGCTGGTGACCATCCCGGCGGACCGCGCCGCCCACCGCGGCTTCGAGGCCCGCGCCAACAGCGTGGCCAACGTGCTCGCCCACGGGCTGGGCTCCGCCGCCCAGTTCGAGGACGCCAAGACGGTGGAGCAGGACCTCGGCGCCGCCGCCGCCGCCGAGCCGTCGCTCCACTACGCGGTGGTGCGGACGGCGGAGCGGAAGCTGGTGGGCGGCTACAAGCCGGAGCTGGCCGACAAGGACCCGTCGCTGCTGGACGCGGAGCCGCGGTCGAGGGAGGAGGGCGACCTGCTTCACCTGAGCGTCCCCATGGCGGTGGGCAAGGAGCACGCCGGGTGGCTGCAGGCGGGGTTCGACCTCCAGGAGCTCTACCGCGCGGAGCTGTTCACCCACGTCTCCGCCGCGCTGATGGCGGTGGTGGCCCTGATCCTCTCCGCCTCGCTGTTCAGCCGGAGCGCCGCCGCCCGCCGGAGGATGCTGGAGCAGATCGCCGCCACCTCCAGCCGGCTGCGCGCCACCTCGGTGCAGATGGTGAGCGCCAGCTCGCAGCAGGCGTCCGCCGCCGCCGAGCACGCCGCCGCGGTGGAGGAGACGCGGCGGACCATGCAGTCGCTGGTGGACTCCGCCGCGCGGATCGCCACCACCTCGCGCGAGGTGCAGAGCCACGCCGACCAGAGCGTGCAGGGCGCGCAGGCGGTGTCCCACGCCATCCGCACCTTCGCCTCCCAGGCGGAGAAGATCGGCGACATCAGCGAGCTGATCCGCTCCATCGCCGACAAGAGCGACCTGTTGGCGCTCAACGCGTCGCTGGAGGGCACCAAGGCGGGCGAGGCGGGCCGCGGGTTCTCGCTGGTGGCCAACGAGATGCGGCGGCTCTCCGAATCGGTGCTGGGCGCGGCGCGGGAGATCAAGCAGCTCTCCTCCGGCATCCGGGGCGCCTCCGAGACCGCCGAGGCGTCCGTGCTGGAGCTGCGCACCGCCAGCGAACGCACCAGCGGGTCGGTGCGCGACATCTCCCGCATCACCGACATGCAGCGCGAGGCGACCGAACAGGTCACCAAGAGCATGAACGAGCTGGGCCACGTGCTGGCCGAGACCGGCGCCACCATCCGCCGCACCGAGGAGTCCGCCGGCGCGCTGCTCTCCCTGGCGGACTCGCTGGCCCAGCTCACCGCGCAGGTGGTGCGCCGGCCCGGCCAGGACAAGCCGTCCGGAGGGCGTGAGGCCTCCGCGTGACCACCCGGGACGAGCGCCGCAAAGCGCTGGTCCTCCAGTTCCAGGCGGTGGCGGCGGAGCGGCTGGCGAAGCTCTCCCGCGCCTGGGTGGAGGTGGAGCGCCGGCGCGGCGGGCCGCAGGTGGAGGAGCTGCTCCGCGAGCTGCACACCCTCAAGGGCGAGGCGCGGGTGGTGGGCTACGTGGCCGCCGCCACGTGGCTGCACGAGCTGGAGACGGTGCTGGGGGAGGCGCGCGAGCGGAAGTTCCCGCCCGAGCGGGCGGTGAGCGAGGCGGTGCTGGGCGTGCTGGACTCGGTGACCGACCTGTTCTCCCGGCCGCCGGACCCGACCGACGCGGGGCCGCCCGCGACGGCCCAGCTGCTGGAGCGCGCCGGCGACTCGCTGCTCCGCTGGGGCGGGGTGGAGCCCAGGGCGGAGCAGCCCGGCCCCGCCGAGGCCCGGCCGCCGGCTCCGGGCCCTCCGGTCACCCCGGGCGCGTTCGTGCGGGTGACGCGCGAGAAGGTGGAGGGGCTGAGCGAGCTGACCGACGAGCTGCTGGTGCTGCGCGGGGAGACCAACCAGGCCCTCCCGGAGATGCGCGCGGCGGCGGCGCGGCTGGAGTCGGCGGTGCAGGAGCTGTCGCCGCTGTTGGGCCCGTCGGCGGCGTGGCTGGCGGGCGCGGTGCGGTCGCTGGCCCAGCAGATCTCGGACCATGAGGAGGTGCTCTACCGGGCCGGGCTGGCGGTGGACGCGCTGGACGGGGCGGTGCGGGAGATCCGGTTCGTCCAGGCCTCCACGCTGCTGGACGCCTACCCGCGCTACGTGCGGGAGATGGCCATGACGGGCGGGAAGATGGTCCAGCTGGAGCTGGAGGGGGAGTCGGTGGAGGCGGACCGGCGCGTGCTGGAGCACCTGCGCGAGCCGCTGCTGCACGTGGTGCGCAACGCGGTGGACCACGGCATCGAGACCCACGGCGACCGGGTGCGCGCCGGGAAGTCGCCGGCCGGGGTGCTGCGGCTGGCGGTGGCCCAGCGGGGCGGGCGGCTGACGGTGGAGGCGCAGGACGACGGGCGCGGCATCGACCCCCTGCGGATCAAGGCGCGCGCGGTGGAGCTGGGGATGGTCACGGACCTCCAGGCGCGGGCGATGAGCGAGCCCGAGGCGCTGGAGCTGGTGTTCACCGCGGGCTTCTCCATGCGGCGGACGGCGGACGAGACGTCGGGCCGCGGCATCGGGATGGACGTGGTGAAGCGGCGGGTGGAGCAGATCGGCGGCCGGGTGGAGCTGGAGAGCCGGCCCGGGTTCGGCACCCGCGTGCGGCTCACCGCCCCGCTCTCGGTGTCCGTCACCCGCGCGCTGCTGCTGGAGCAGGGGAGCGAGACGTACGCGGTGCCCGCCGCCAGCGTGGACGCGGTCCGGCGGATCGGCCCCCCGGAGCTGCAGGCGGTGCCGGGCGGGCGCGTGCTCAGGCACGGGGACGCGCTGCTCCCGGTGCGGTGGCTCTGGGAGGAGGTGCGGGGCACCCAGGGCACCCCGGAGATCTGCGTGGTGCTCCGGTCCGGGCAGGACCGGGTGGCGCTGCTGGCGGACGCCGCCAAGCGCGAGGCGGACCTGATCGTCCGGCCCATCGAGGCGCCGCTGGGATCGCTGCCCCTGGTGGCGGGGGCGGCGCTGATGGGGAGCGGGCGGCTGGTGCTTCTGCTGGAGCCGGCGCAGCTGGTGCGGAGCGCGGAGGTGCGCGGGCCCGGGCAGCGGCCGCCGGAGAGCCGGAAGCTGCAGATCCTGCTGGTGGAGGACTCGGTCATCTTCCAGGCCACGCTGGCGGACCTGCTGCGCAGCCGCGGGCACCGGGTGGCGCTGGCGAACAACGGGATGGAGGGGCTGGAGCGGGCGGCCTCGGTGCGGCCGGACGTGGTGATCACGGACATCGAGATGCCGCGGATGAACGGGCTGGAGATGATCCGGGTGATGCGGTCGACCGAGGAGCTGCGGAAGGTGCCGGTGATCACGCTCTCCGCGCTGAAGTCGAGGGACGTGCGCGCGCAGGCGCTGGAGGCCGGCGCCGACCACTTCCTGACCAAGGCGGAGCTGGACGAGGAGTACCTGCTGGACCTGGTGCGCTCGCTCACCGCCTGAGGTACGAGGGCGGGTCATGACGGCGATCAGGGATCCGAAGATCAACGCGGTGCTGGACCGGCTGCACGGGGCGGCGCGGGGGGACCTGCTGAGGTTCGCGCGGGTGGGCGCGGGGATGGCGGTGAGGCGGCTCTCGGGGCGGAAGCTGGAGGCGGCGGAGCAGGCGGCGATGTTCAAGGACCTCTACATCCCGGTGAACCGGGACCAGGGGCAGATGCTGTACCTGCTGGCCAGGTCCATCGGCGCGAAGCGGATCGTGGAGTTCGGGACCTCGTTCGGAATCTCCACCATCTACCTGGCGGCGGCGGCGCGCGACGGCGGCGGCGGGCGCGTCATCGGCACGGAGTTGGAGCCGGCCAAGCACGCCCGCGCGGTGCAGCACCTGGCCGAGGCCGGGCTCTCGGAGTTCGCCGAGGTGCGGCTGGGCGACGCCCGCGAGACGCTGAAGGACGTGGAGGCGCCGCTGGACCTGGTGCTGATGGACGGGTGGAAGGACCTCTACCTGCCCATCATCCAGATGCTGAAGCCCAGGCTGCGGCGCGGCGCGCTGGTGCTGGGCGACAACATCTTCACCTTCAAGAAGGCGCTCCGGCCGTACGTCGAATGGATGCAGTCGGAGGCGAACGGGTTCCGGTCCAGCACGCTGCACGTGTCGGACGGGTTCGAGATGTCGCTCTACGTCGGCTAGGGGACGACGAAGTCCGGGCCGACGAGGAAGGACAGCTCGCGCTCGACGGTGACGGTGGCGGCGCCCACGGTGACGGCTTCGCCGTCGTGGAGCCGGTGGTCGCCGTTGTTGGGGCGCGGGAGGGTGACCTGGGTGCCGGCGGCGGGATTCGAACCTCCCTTCACCCGGACGACCTGGTCGAAGTCCGGCGGGGCGGTGATGGCGTGGAGGAGGAAGCCGCCCGGGAGCCAGAGGTACGAGAGCGCCGGCGCGGCGGGCGTGGCGGTGGAGAGCGGCTTCACCAGGACCACCTTCTGCACCTTCACCTCCGCGCCCTTCACCAGCTCCACCCCGCCTGATTCGAAGTTGCCGCGGAACACCGCCGCCTTGAACGCGGTCAGCCGCCCGTCCGCCAGCGCGGTGAGGTCCAGCTTCTCCGGCACCAGCGTGTAGCCCTGGTCGGAGAAGGAGGGCGGCGCCTTCCAGGTGGGGTGCGAGAGGGAGACCTGGAGCACGAGCTGGAGGTCGTGCGGGGCGTGGAACATGGGGATGTGCGAGGCGTAGGTCGGCGCGCCGTCTCCGCCCCCGAAGAGCACCATCCCGTGCGTGCCCATCCGGACGGGCGTGGCGGGGGGTTGTGAGAGCGCGATCAGGGCCAGGGAGAGGAAGAGCATGCGCGCCCCATTACCACGGGACCGCGATGCGCTCCCGGCGCAGGGCGACGGCGCGCCTTTCGGTGGCGGGGATCGCCGCTTCCTCCGGCCGCGCCTCGCCGCACGACGGCCACCACCACACCGCCGCCGCCACCGCGACCGCGAGCAGCAGCCCGGCGATGGCGACCCCGCGCCGCATCAGCTCACCGCGTCCTGCCGCACCTTCCCGCTCCGCTTCCCGCTATGGTTCACGCGCCCCTCCACCCAAGGAGATCCACATGAAGCTGAAGCTCCTCGCGCTCCCGTGCGCCGCCGCCCTGATGACCGCGTGCGGACCGGCCGGCATCGATCGCATCAACCACGTGGTGGTCATCTATCTGGAGAACCGAAGCTTCGACAACATCTACGGGTCGTTCAACGGGGCGGAGGGGCTGAGCGCCGCCGCCACCGCGCCGCTGCAGGTGGACGCCAACGGCACCGCGTACGCCACGCTCCCGCCGACGGGGGACGCCCGCTTCCCGACCGACCTCCCCAACGCGCCGTTCGACATCGGCCTCTACATCCCGCCGGACCAGCCCACCGCGGACCTGGTGCACCGCTGGTACCAGGAGCAGCAGCAGATCGACGGCGGGAAGATGGACAAGTTCGCGGCCGTCTCCAACGCCAAGGCGCTGAGCATGGGCTACTACCAGACCAGCGGGCTGCCGCTGGCGGACCTGGCGAAGAAGTACACGCTCTGCGACCGGTTCTTCCACGGCGCGTTCGGCGGGTCGTTCCTCAACCACATCTACCTGATCTCCACCGCCGCCCCGACCTTCCCGGGCGCGCCGTCCGCCATGAAGTCGACGGAGGACGCCTACGGCAACATGGTGACCGACGGCGCGGTGACGCCCGCGGGCTACGTGGTGAACACCTCCTTCACCGTCAACACGCCCCACCCGTCCACCACCCCCGTGAACCAGCTCATCCCGAACCAGACGTTCGACACCATCGGCGACCGGCTGACCGCGGCCAAGCTGGACTGGGCCTGGTACTCGGGCGGGTGGAACGACGCGCTGGCGGGCGCGCCGGACTCGCGCTTCCAGTTCCACCACCAGCCGTTCGCCTACTTCGCCAACTACGCGGATGGGACGGCGGCCAAGGCGGAGCACCTGAAGGACGAGGCGGACTTCATCTCCGCGGCGAAGGCGGGGGCGCTGCCGGCGGTGTCGTTCGTCAAGCCCATCGGCGCCAACAACGAGCACCCCGGCTACACGGATCTCATCACCGGGGAGAACTACACCATGGGGCTGATCGACGATGTGCGGAACGGGCCGAACTGGAAGGACACCGCGATCATCGTCACCTACGACGAGAACGGCGGCTTCTGGGACCACGTCGGCCCGCCGGCGACGGACAGCTGGGGCCCGGGCACCCGCGTGCCGGCGCTGGTGATCGCCCCGTTCGCCAAGCAGGGCTTCGTGGACCACACCAGCTACGACACCTCGGCCATCCTCGCGCTCATCGAGCACCGCTGGGGCCTGGACCCGCTGGGCACCCGCGACGCCGCGGCGGCGGACCTGTCGGCGGCGTTCCAGCCGTAGCGGTTTTTCGGCCGGCTTCCCGGCGGCATTCGCGAGAGGAATGCAGGTGCGGATGCGGGCCCCGGCGTTTTTCAGCGCGCCGGCTGCAGGAACCGCCCGGCGGCGAGCTGGCCGATCGCCTCGCGCGCCAGCGCCGGGTCCATCCTCGCGCCCGAGCGCAACCGCGCCACCGCGGCGTCCACCGCCGTGGGCCGCTCGAAGGCGGCGAGCACCGCCAGCAGCGCGGAGCCCTCCTCGCCCTGCTGCAGGGCCGGGTCGGAGAAGCGGCGCCGGCTCAACGACGGCGCGCAGGTCACCCCGGTGCCGTCCACCGACCGGACCACCGTCACCGGCTCCCGCGCCACCTTGGCGGGCGCGCGGTGGCGGCCCAGCCAGTCGCCCAGCTCGAAGGTGCGGGTGGAGGCGGCGGCGTTCACCAGCCGGGTGCGCCCGTGGACCTCCACCCGGCCGCGGCGCTCGGCGCGCCCCCACACCAGGCGGTCCACCTCGTCCGAGGTCCGCTGCACCGCCGCCTCCAGCTCCGGCTCCAGGTAGCGCACCATGGGCACGCTCCGCGCGCCCGGCTCGAGGCCTTCGAAGTACCCGAGGAACTCCTGGAAGGTGCGCGCCTCGGTCGCCATGCCGAAGCGTTCGGGGTGCTCGGTGACCAGCGCCCCCGGCTGCGCCTCCAGCCGCTGGTACCCGACCGAGCACCCCAGGTCCAGCACGCGCTCCACCAGCCGCCGCTCCTCCTCCAGCGTGCCGAGGGAGGCGAACGGGAGCCCGGCGATGCCGGAGATCTCCAGCTGGAGGTTCGGGTGGGCGCGGCAGGACGCGATCACCTCCAGCAGGCGCGCGTCGTCCGGGCACGGCTTGAGCAGCCCGCGCGACATCTGCTCCCGGCGCTGCGTCTCCGAGAAGCAGCCGATGTCGAGCACCATGTACGCGCGCTGGAAGCGGCGGGAGAGCGTCTCCGCCAGCTCCGGCGGCGGCACGCCCCACAGGAAGTAGGTGGTGGAGTGGCGCGTCAGGTCCACGCCCTCCCACGTCCGCTCCAGGAACGCCGCCGTGCTCCCGGCGAAGTCGTAGCGGAGCTGCCAGGTGCGCGGGACGATCTCCCGGTGGTCCGCGCGCACGCACTCCTCCGGGCGGAGGAACGGGTCCGCTCGCCCGAAGGTCGCCTTCTGCAGGCCGCGGGTCCCGCTGCAGTACAGGCAGTTCTCGCTACAGCCCTTCCCCGGCGCCACCCACCCGGAGAAGGAGTGCAGGTCCAGCTGGCTGAGGAACAGCTCGTCGAAGTGCGAGTAGAAGACGTCGCGGCTGTCCGCGCCCTGCACGTACGAGAGCGCGGGCGCGCCGCCGGAGTCGTGGGGGGCGTCGCGGGTGACCACGTTGGGCGGAGACGGGTCGCCGCGGCAGAGCGACCGCAGCGGCACCTCGCCGTCGCCCAGCGCCACGAAGTCCACGCAGTCCCACTGGACCAGGTCCCGCCACCAGAACGTGGCGCTGTTGCCGCCGAGGACGATCCGCGCCCCCGGGTCGATCTTCCGCACCGCCCGCGCCAGGCGCCGCGCCCCGGCGACGTGGTGGAACCACTTGAGGCTGATCCCCACCAGCTTCGGCCGGACGCGCGCCATCAGCGCCTCCAGCCGCCGCTCCGTCCCGCCGTCGTCGTCGAGCTGGACGTACGCCTCCACCCCGTGCCGGCGCAGGTACGACGCCAGGTAGAGGATGCCGCAGGTGGCCTCGCCGCTGCCGGCGCCGAGGAGGAGGACCGGGGAAAGCATTCGCCCGCGCGCTAGGCCCGCAGCTGGGTGCGGAACAGCATGTCCCAGAGGTGGAGCATGGACCCGTAGTTCCCCTGCAGCCTGGCGTGGTGCAGGTCGTGGTGCTCCGTCAGCCCCAGCACCTTGAGGTGGCGGAGCACGCCGGACGGCAACCCGGAGTGGATGATCAGCTCCCGGACGTTGCGGAACAGGTTGTACGCGAGGAACGGCAGGATGGGGATCCGGCCCAGCCAGAGGTGCGTGGCCAAAAGCCCGATCACGATGCCGATCGCGCCCAGGGCCCACTCCAGCGGGTGCACGTAGATGTAGTCGAGCGGCACCGGCGCGTACGCGCGGTGGTGGATGCGGTGGATGGTCCGGTACAGGAACGGCACCTGGTGCAGCGCGCGGTGGTACGCGTAGAAGTAGGCGTCGTCGAGCACCAGCATCAGCAGGAACACCGCCGCGAACACCGCGGGCGACCGGACCTCCCAGGTGAAGAGCGCGAGGTTCCGCCACACCCCGGCGACGCTGAGCGCGAGGAGGACGAGGAGGTTGGCCGCGATCAGCGGGATGCGCCCGCGCCACTCCTCCCACGGGACCATCCGCGCCGGGCCCTGGATCCGGCGGGCGATGACCGACGGCGAGTGAAACTCCCACCAGGTCGCGACCACGCCGGCCAGGTTGCTGCTCAGCAAGACCAGGGAAACGGCGGCGACCAGCCCCATGGAGACCGATTAAACCCTGTAATAGCCTCCCGCGTCGAATGACCATCGACGTCACCCTTCCGACGCCGGCGGGTCAGCGCTTCGTGCAGCTCCCCACCGACGTCGAACGGTCGGCGGGGTCGGCCCACGAGGCGGCCTCGACCCCGCGCCCGGTCGATCTCCCCGGAGATCGCGCCGCGCAGCTGGGGGCGTTCGTCGCGATGCTGCACCGCTACACGCAGCAGCCGCACATCTCGGTGGACGTCTCCGCGGACGGGCGGCGGGCCGCGCTGGAGGTGGAGGTCGACGGCGACGCGCCGGTGTCGTCGCTGATGGACCACGCCCGGGCCGCGCTCGCCGGCGGCCAGGAGGGCGGAGACGCGCCCTGCAACGTGGCGGCGACCTTCGGGCCCGCGCCCGCCGCGCCGGGCCGGTACGACGTCCACTTCCGCTTCGACGGGCCGCGCCTGGAGGTCGCGTACAACGCCGCGCTGATCCGCGCGCCCAGCGTGGACCGGCTGATCGACAGCTACGCCACGCTCCTCGCCGCGGCGGTGGCGGACCCGAGCACCGCCGTGGACCGGCTGCCGCTGCTGAGCGCCGGGGAGCTGCGCGCGCTCACCGTGGAGCAGGACAGCGGGACCGCGACGTACCCGCGGCAGCCGGTGCACCAGCGCTTCGAGGCGCTGGCGAAGGAGCAGCCCGCCGCGGTCGCCGCCTCCTTCAAGGACCAGCAGATCACCTACGGGGAGCTGGACGCGCGCAGCAGCCGGCTGGCGCACTACCTCGTCGCGGCGGGGGTGGGGCCGGAGGTGCCGGTGGCGGTCTGCGTCCGGCCGTCGCTGCACGTGCTGGTGGCGATGCTGGCCGTCTGGAAGGCGCGCGGGCTGTACCTCCCGCTGGACCCCACGCACCCGGAGTCGCTGATCGGCCGGATGCTGGACGAGGCGAAGCCCCGGATGGTGCTCACCACCTCGGACCTGGCCTCGCTCACCGCGCGCTTCCCGCGGCTGCAGCTGGACACCGAGGCCGCGGTGTTCGCCCAGCTGCCCTCCGCCGCGCCGGACCGCCAGGGCACCCTCGACGACCCGGCGTACCTCTTCTACACCTCCGGCACCACCGGCAAGTCCAAGGGCGTGGTGGCGACGCAGGGGAACCTGGCGTTCTACGTCCACGCGGCGGCGCAGAGGTACGGCTTCGCGCCCCGCGACGTCTTCGTCTCCATCGCCCGCTACACCTTCAGCATCAGCCTGTGGGAGCTGCTCTCGCCTTTGTGCTGCGGCGCCCGCCTGCGCATCCTGGAGCGCGACGACGTGCTCACCCCGGAGCGGCTGGCGAAGGCGCTGGAGGAGGTCACCGTCCTCCACGCCGGCCCCAGCCTCCTGGGCAGCCTCTTCCGCCACCTCCGGTCCTCGCCCTCCGGCCCCAAGACGCTGCCCGGGATGCGCCACGCCTCCTCGGGCGGGGACATCGTCCCGCCGTCGGTGATGGAGGAGATGAAGCGCGTCTTCCCCGGCGCCGAGCTGTTCGTCATCTACGGCTGCACGGAGATCGCCTGCATGGGGACCACCTACCCCATCCGGCGCGACGCGACGGTGGGCCGCACCTTCGTGGGGAAGCCGTTCCCGGACGTCGTGCTGCGCGTGCTGGACCCCAACCGCAACCTGGTCCCCTTCGGCGCGGTGGGGGAGATCTGCTTCGCCGGCAAGGGCATCGCCCGCGGGTACCTGGACCGGCCGGAGCTGAACGGGGAGAAGTTCATCCCGCTGGAGGGGAAGCGCTTCTACACCACCGGTGACATGGGCCGGCTCCACCCGGACGGGAACCTGGAGATCCTCGGCCGGAGGGACTTCCAGATCCAGCTGCGCGGCATCCGCATCGAGCTGGCCGGCATCGAGCGGACGGCGCTGGAGCTGGGGCTGGCCGCGCAGTGCGCGGTGGTGGCGCGCAAGGGCGACGACGGGGAGCTCCGCCTGGTGGCGTTCGTGGTCAAGCCGTGCTCGGGCGGGCCGCCGGCCATCCGCCGCGCGCTGGCCAGGGAGCTGCCGGACTACATGGTCCCGCACCACGTCTCGGTGCTGGACGCCATGCCGCTCACGGTGAACGGCAAGCTGGACCGGAACACGCTGCGGGACATGCCGTGGGAGGCGCGGCGCGGCAGCGGCGAGTGGGCGCTGGGCGGCGAGCGGGAGAAGCAGATCGCCTCCGTGTTCGAGAAGGTCCTCCGCGTCAGCGACGTGGGCGTGGACGACGGGTTCTTCGACCTGGGGGGCGATTCGCTGCTGGGCGTGCTGGCGCTGGAGGAGATCGAACAGGTCACCGGCGTGAGCATCCCGCCGCACGTGCTGTTCGAGCGCGGCACGCCGAAGGCGCTGGCGGCCCACGCGGCGAGCGGCGGCGCGGGCGAGGTCCGGTCCAGGCCCATCCTGCTCAACACCCAGGTCCCCGGCCCTCCGCTGTTCATGCTCTCCGGCGTCCACATCTACCGGCCGCTGGCGCGCGCGCTGGACGGGCGGTGCACGGCGTACGGGGTGTTCGCGCCCAAGGAGGTCGAGCCGTTCGACCCGTCGAAGGGCGACCACACCGTGGAGGCGCTGGCGCGCGAGTACGTGGAGCTGATCCGCTCGCGGCAGCCGGAGGGCCCGTACCGGCTGCTCGGCTACTCCTTCGGCGGCATCGTGGCGTACGAGGCGGCCCACCAGCTCCGCGCGGCCGGCGAGGAGGTCCGCTTCCTGGGGATGGTGGACGCGCTCATCCCGGAGTGGACGACGCGGTGGAAGTTCCGGAAGGCGCAGCTGCGCCGCCTCTTCACCGCGCCGCCGCTGGACGTGGCGGCGTTCGTGTGGCGGCGGGTGCTCCACGGGCGCCCGCCCCTGCGCCACGGGCTGGTCCGGTACGCCGAGGACCAGAAGATCGGGCCGCTGGAGGAGGCGCGCGACGAGGCGAACCGCCAGGCCGCCGCCCGGTACCTCACCGCGGGGATGCGCTCGTCCAGGGAGCCGGTGACGCTGATCGTGGCCGGCGAGCGCCTCCGCGAGGACCCGCTCAAGAGCCCCAGCTGCGGCTGGGAATCGTACCTCTCCGCGCTCGACCTCCACACCGTGAAGGGCGACCACTTCCAGCTGCTGGAGGAGCCCGGCGTGGCGAGGACGGCGGAGATCCTCACCGGAGCGATGGACCGCGCTGGATGAGCGCGGAAGCCGATCCGGCCCTGGGCAGCTCGATGATGAACTCGGTGGGGCCGCCCTCGCGCGTCTCGAAGCGCAGCGCGCCGCCGTGCCCCTGCACCACGATGTCGTGGCTGAGGGAGAGCCCCAGGCCCGTCCCCTGCCCCGCCGGCTTGGTGGTGAAGAACGGCTCGAAGATCCTGCCCTGGACGGCGGCGGGGATGCCGTCCCCGTTGTCCCAGACGCGGATCTCCACCCGGTCCGCCAGGGCCCGCGTCGACACCTTGATCCGCGGGGCGCCGTCGCGCGGGCGCTTGCGGCCGTGGGCGGCGTGGAGCGCGTTGCTGGTGAGGTTGAGGATCACCCGGGCGATGTCCTGCGCGGACACCTCCACCTTCGGGAGCGACGGGTCCAGCGCCTTCTCCACCTCCACCTCGAAGCCCGGGATGCCGCCGCGCATCCCCTGGTAGGCCAGCATCACGTGCTGGTCCACCAGCGCGTTGAGCTCCGTCTCCGCCGCCTCGCCGCGCGCGCTGCGCGAGTGCAGCAGCATCCCGTTGATGATCGAGTCCGCCCGCTTCCCGTGCTCCACGATGCTGATGGTGTTGGCGCGCAGGTCCTCCAGCTCCTCGGAGAAGCCCGCCAGCACCTCGCCCGCCGGCCGGTCGCGCTTGGCCTCCAGCTCCTCCCGCAGGTCCTGGGCCAGGCCGGCGGAGAGCTGGGCGAAGTTGTTGATGAAGTTGATGGGGTTCTTGATCTCGTGCGCGATGCCCGCGGTGAGCTGCCCCAGCGAGGACATCTTCTCCGCCTGCAGCAGCATCCGCTGCGTCTGGCGGAGGTGGTCCAGCGCGCCCTCGAGCTCGGCGTTGCGCTTGTCGAGGTCCGCGGTGCGCTCGCTCACCTTGCGCTCCAGGTTCTCGTACAGCCGCGCGTTGGCGATGGAGATGGCGATCTGGGTGGAGAGGATCTGCTGGACCTCCAGCCGGCCCGGGGTGAACGCGCCCGCCGCCAGGTTGTTCTCCAGGTACAGCACGCCCACCAGTTGCCCCTGGTGGGCCAGCGGCATGCAGAGCACCGACCGCGGCCGGGCCCGCACCACGTACGGGTCGGAGGTGAACAGGCCCTCCTTCGCCGCGTCCCGGAGCACGACGCTCTCGCGCATCCGCGCCACGTAGCTCACGATCGCCGGGGAGAGGCCCTGGCTCTCCTCCACCGGGAGCGCGGGGATGACCGCCGCCTGCCGGTCCAGCGTGCCCTCCGCCTCGATGGTCAGCCGGGCCCCCTCCTTCATGATCAGGAACCCGCGCTGGGCGCCGGCGTTCTCCAGCACGATCTGCATGATGCGCTCCAGCAGCCGCGCCAGCACGATCTCGCCGGAGAGGACCAGCGACGCCCGGACGACCGCCCCCAGGTCCAGCGCCATCCAGGTGGACGCCGCCGGCGCCGACTTCGCCTCCGCGGCCGGCGCCGGGGCCAGCAGCTGCGGGTGCGCCGCCTCCAGGTCGCGGACCTTCGCCAGCGCGCCCCAGGTGAGGTACGCGAAGCGCGCCTCCTGCAGGTACGACCGCGCCAGCTCCGTGCCCCCGCGGCCCAGGTAGAACAGCGCCGCCCGCTCGCAGGCGATGGCCATGTCCTGCTGGTACTCGTTCCGGCGCGCGGTCTGGACGGCCTCGCCGTACAGCTCCGCCGCCTGCTGCGCCCGGCCCTCGAGCTGCGCGGCGCCGGCCTGGACCAGCAGGTACTTGTGCCGCGCATTCTGCGGGCTGTGCTGCGCCCAGCGCCGGAGCGTCTCGAGCGACCTCTCGAGCCGGCCCCGCGCCAGCTTGCGCCTGGGCGACTTCGGGTCCGCCAGCAGCGCCAGCGCGCTCAGCGACTGGAAGAAGGCGTGGAACGGCACGAAGGCGGAGCTGGGCTCCAGCAGGTCCCTGGATCCCTCCACCGCCACCGACAGGTCGAACGCCTCCTCGTAGCGCTCGAACAGGTAGCCCAGCTGGAGCTGCATCAGCCCGTGCTGGGCGATCTCCGCCTCGCCGGTGACCTCGGGGGCGGGCTCGAGGGAGTGCTGCGGAGAGCGGAGCGCCGCCGGCGATCCCTCCTGGAGCTCCGAGACCCACCGCTGCTGCACCAGCATGCACTGCACGACCTTCTGGGCGTCCACGCGCCGGCCGAGCTCGAGGAACTTCCGGCTCTCGGCGGCCAGCTCCGGCAGCGGCGTGTCCAGCACCGCCTTCCAGCAGGTCGTCAGGCACATGGTCAAGCCGGCCTGGATCAGGTTCCCGGAGGTGAGGCTGCACTGCAGCGACTCCTGCAGCAGCTCCAGCGCCTTGCGCAGGTGGGAGGTGAAGATCACCAGGAAGCGGGCGTGCACGAACAGCGTCCGGCACGTCACCGCCGGCGCGTCGAACTTGCGCGCCAGCCGCAGCGCCAGCTTCCCGTACTCCGCCCCCCGCGCCGGCTTGCCCAGCACGGAGCTGGTGAACGCCCCGTAGCAGGCGAACGCGAACGACGACGCGTCCGTGTTCCCGTGGAGGAGCGACAGGTGCACCATCTTCAGCGCCAGCAGGCCCACCAGCCGCTCGCGCTCGAGCAGGTACGCCGGGAACCAGAGGCTGGAGAGCATGCTCATCACGGCCTGGATCTCCGCGGGCGCGCGCTGGGGCCGGTCGATGAGCCTGTCGATCTCCTGGCCGCGCAGCTTCCAGCGGACCTGCGCCATCTCGGTGAGCAGCTCGCGCCGGCCGGGGTTGGCGGAGAGCTGGATGCCCAAGAGCCCCAGCGCCACCACGCCCGCGTCCACCGCGCGCTCGTACTGCCGGGTGTGCAGGAGCTGGAGCAGGCGGGTGGTGTGCACGGCGACGCGGTCCTGGTCCGTGCGCGCCTGGGCCAGGAGCCGTTCGCAGCGGTGGTCCGCTTCCGCGAACCGGGTGGTGAGGTACTCGCACCGGGCCTGCTCCAGGTGGAGCGCGAACGCCAGCGCGTGCTGCGCCTGCCACCCCGCCTCGCCCAGCAGCTCCGCGCCCGCGGAGAGGTAGGTGAGCGCGGTCTCGTAGGCGGCGGAGGCCTTCGCCTTGCGGCCGGCGAGGAGGTCCAGCTCCGCCAGCGCGCGCCGCTCCGCCTCGTCCTTCACCAGCTCCGCGCCGGCGTTGAGGTGGTTGCAGATCTCGAACAGCTGGTCGCCCAGCTGGTCGCCGGGACGCCCCCCGCGGAGGAGCCGGCCGATGGTGAGGTGCAGCTGCTTCCGCTCCGCCTCCGGGACGAGCGAGTGGGCCGCCTGCTGCACGCGGTTGTGGAGGAACTCGAAGGGGACCGCCGCGTCCTCCAGCTCCAGCGCGTAGGACGGGTCCAGCGGCAGGATCAGCCCTTCGCGGACCGCCTCCCACAGGGCGCGCGCCGTCTCCTTCGAGGTGCGTCCGGAGACGGTGGCGAGGGTGCGGGAGTCGAAGCGGCTGCCGATGCAGGAGGCCAGCTTCAGCACCGCCTGCGTCTCCTCCGGCAGCTTCTGCACCTTGCCCACCAGGAGGTCGATCGCGTCGTCCGCGACCTGCACCGCCTCGATCTTCTCCAGGTCCCACCGCCACAGGCCGCGGTCGAAGGCCAGCAGGCCGTCCTGGTGGAGAGACCGCACCAGCTCCAGCGCGAAGAGCGGGTTGCCGTTCGTCTTGGCGTGGATGAGCGACGACAGCGGCCGGGTGATGCCGGGGTAGCAACGCAGCGCGTCCGCCAGCCACCGGTCCAGGTCGTCGCGCGACAGCGGCGTGAGCGGGATGGCGGTGACCGGGGTGCCCCCCTTCTGCAGGCGCTCCAGCGCACGCGCCAGCGGGTGCGCGCCGTCCACCTCGCCGTCCCGGTAGGCGCCGATCAGGAGCAGGTGACCGCCGCCCTGCCCGGAGGCGAGGTACTCGATCAAGCCGAGCGAGGCCGCGTCCGCCCACTGCAAGTCGTCCAGGAAGACCACCAGCGGGTGGCGCGGCTGGGCGAACGCGCGGATGAAGCTCTGGAAGACCTCGCGGAAGCGGTTCCGCGACTCCTCCGGGTCCAGCGGGGGCGCCGGCGGCTGGGCGCCGACGATCAGCGCCACCTCCGGGATGACGTCGATCACCACCTGGGCGATGGGCCCCAGCGCCTCCTGCAACCGCGACTTCCACACCCCCAGGCTGGCCTCGCCCTCGGTGAGGATCCGGCGGATGAGCTGCTGGAAGGCCTGGATGAGCGAGCCGTAGGGCAGGCCGCGCTCGAGCTGGTCGAACTTGCCGGAGACGAAGTACCCGCCCTGCCGCGCGATGGGCTGCTGGATCTCGTTCGCCAGCGCCGACTTGCCCACCCCGGCGGGGCCGGTGACCGCCACCAGCTCCGTGGCGCCGCGGGCGGCGCGCTCGAAGGCGGCCAGGAGCGACTCCACCTGCGCCTGGCGCCCGTACAGCTTCTGCGGCAGCTGCAGCCGGTCGGAGACGTCCACCTGGCCCAGGGGGAAGCGCGGGATGGAGCCGCCGCTGCGCCACTGCTCCAGGCAGTCCTGCAGGTCCAGCCGCAGGCCCGCCGCGCTCTGGTAGCGGTCCTCGGCCGTCTTGGCCAGCAGCCGCATCAGGATCTCGGAGAGCATCTCCGGGACGCCCGGGCGCAGCTCGTGGGCGCGCGCCGGCTCCCGCGCCAGGTGGCAGTGCACCAGCTCCATCGGCTCGGTGGCGGTGAACGGCACCCGCCCCACCAGCAGCTCGAAGAGGGTGATCCCCAGCGAGTAGAAGTCCGAGCGGTGGTCGATGGCGCGGTTCATCCGCCCCGTCTGCTCCGGGGAGACGTACGGCAGCGCGCCCTCGATCTGCGCCGGGCTGTCCACCGTCTGGCTCTCGCGGGGGAGCTGGGAGGCGATGCTGAAGTTGGTGAGCTTGACCGTCCCCCGGTCGCGGAGGACGAGCACGCTGCCGGGGTTGATGTTCTTGTGGATGACCCCGCGCGCGTGGACCTGCTCCAGCGCCTGCGCCAGCTCGATGGCGAGGCGCAGGAACGGCTCCGGCGCCATCCCGGACGGCTCCAGCCCGTCGCTCAGCGGCGCGCCGCCGAAGTCCTCCAGCACCAGCACCGGCCGGCCCTGCTGCTTCTCCAGGCCCTCGGCGCGCGCCACCCCGGGGACCGGCAGGAGCCTGGTGATGGCGTATTCGTGCTCCAGCCGGGCCATGTCGTGCAGCGCGGGGAACGCCGCCGCCGGCACCTTGAGGAGCACCGGCCGCCCGTCCGAGGCGCGCCGCCCCCGGTAGGTGACGGTCCCCGGGCCGCGCTGGAGCAGCCCGGTCACTTCGTAACCGGAGATCTGCTGGAGGGGCGTCGTCACGGGGTGCGGCTCAGGCGGGCGGGTGGCGGCAGACGACGTGGTGGACCGCGCCGGGGGTGGCCGGAAGGGGCAGCGACTTTCCCTCGGCGGCGCGGCACTCGAACGCCCCGGAGAGGCGCGCGGAGAGCTCCGCCCGGATGAGGATCTGCTCCCGGTCCGCCAGCGAGGCGAGCCGCGCCGCGGTGTTCACCACGTCGCCCAGCACCGTGTAATCCAGCCGGCCCAGCGCGCGCGCCCCGATGCTCCCGTAGACCAGGTCGCCCGAGTCGACGCCCGCGCAGACGCCGTGGGCGTACGGCGACTGCTCGCCGGAGCGCGCCGTCATGTCCTGCATCTGCTGCCGCGCCGCCAGGCACGCGTCCAGCGCGCGCTCCAGGTGCCCGGAGCCGCGGAACACCGCCATCACCGCGTCGCCCACGAACTTGTCGACCATGCCGCCGCGCGAGGTGAGCTCCGGGGCGATCACGTCGAAGTTGGCGTTCAGCCGCCGGATCACCGCGTCCGGCAGCTCCCGGCGGGTGACCGGCGTGAAGTCCTTCACGTCGAGGAAGGCCACGGTGGCCTCCTCACGCTCGCCGCCGGCCACGTCCGGCCCGCGGACCAGCGGCACCAGGCGCTCCACGATGCCGCTGTGGACGAACATCCGCAGCAGCTGGTTCTCCTCCACCGAGCCCAGCATCCGGCGGATCTCCGCCGCCTGCTTCACCGTCTTGGCGAGGGTGGTCTCCAGGTCCTGGAAGTTGATCGGCTTGCCCAGGAAGTCGAACGCGCCGCGGTTCATCGCCACCCGGATGTTGCTCATGTCGCTGTAGGCGGTGACGACGATCACCTTCAGCAGCGGCCGCACCTCCCCCACCCGGCCCAGGAAGGTCAGCCCGTCCATCCGCGGCATGTTGATGTCGACCATCGCCACCGCGATGTCGGGGTGCTGCCGGAGCTTCTCCAGGGCGTCCTCGCCGTCCGTCGCGTAGACGAGCTCGTAGACGCCCTCCTTGATCTGCTTGCGGAACAGCTGCTTCATCAGCGGGACGATGTCCGGCTCGTCGTCGACCACCAGGATCTGCTCGGGCCGGGCGGGCCGGGTGATCTCCACCGCCGCCGCGAACGCCGAGGCCAGCTCCAGCGCGGACTGGAAGCGCTTCGCCGGGTCCAGCTCCAGGGCGCGCGTGAAGAAGGCGTCCAGCTTCGCGCCCAGCTCGCCACCCACGCCCCCGGGCCGCAGCGGCGGAGCGCCCGGGACCCAGTCCATCAGGTCCGGGACGGCCTCGTCCGGGAAGGGGTTGCGCCCGGTGACGGCCTGGTAGAGCACCACCCCCAGCGAGAAGAGATCGCTGCGGTGGTCCACCGCCTGCCCGCGCATCTGCTCCGGGCTCATGTAGCGCAGGGTCCCGACCAGGGCCTCGTCGCCCTCCGGCGCCTTGCCGCCCAGGTCCAGCCGGGCGAGGCCGAAGTCGACGACCTTCACCACCTCGGCGGCCTCCTGCCGGGCGAGGAACAGGTTGGCCGGCTTGAGGTCCCGGTGGACGATCCCCGCCGCGTGGGCGGCGCTCAGCCCCCGGGCGATCTGGTTCAGCAGCTGCGCCGCGGCGGCCGGCGCCAGCCTCCCGTGGCGGCGGAGGCGGGCGGCGAGGTCCTCCCCCGCCAGCAGCTCCATCACGATGTACGGCGCGCCGCCGTCCACGCCGTAGTCGTGGATCTGGACGACGTGCGGGTTCTGGATCTGGGCGACCGCCTTCGCCTCGTGCTCGAACTGGCGGCGCGCCTCCGCGGAGTTGATGAGGCGCGGAGGCAGGAGCTTGAGCGCGACGCGCCGCTGGAGCTGCGGGTCGAGCGCGAGCCAGATGGCGCCCATCGCGCCCGCGCCGATCTGGCGTTCCAGGACGTATCTGCCGCCGATCCGCGCCTCGGACATGGACCGGGCATCATGTCACGGCCGGCTGATGGTGACAGCCGGCCGGCCGCCGCGTCGGATACCTGCGGAGCACGGTCCGGCCGCTGGTGACAGCCGGCCGGCCGCCGCGCCGGAGGGCTACTGGCCCGCGCCGCCCGCCGCTCCGCCGATCTGGCCCATCAGGGCCTGGAGCTGCTGGAGGATCTGCGCGATGTCCACGCCGCCGCCCGCCGCCACGGCGCCCTGGGCGCCACCCGCCGGCGCCCCGGCGCCACCCGCCTCGCCCGCTCCCGCCGCACCCCCGCCGCCCTTCCCGCCACCCGCCTTCCCCGCCTTGCCGCCGCCGCCCTTCTTCCCGCCCTTGCCCGCCTTGCCGCCGCCGCCCGCCTCGCCCGCCCCCGCCGCGTCGCCACCCGCCCCGCCGGCGGCTGCCTTCGCGGCCTCGAAGGTGTCTCGCGTCGAGAAGCCCGTCGCCTGCGCGGCCTCGCCGCCGCCCGCCTTCGCGCTCCGGGCGAGCTCCATCGCTCCCTGCCCGATCATCTGCGCCCGCTGCGAACCGACCGAACCGACACCCACGCGAGTACCCTCCTGGCGCCGAGTGCGCCGAGGTATTCATCGGTGGGTGGCGCAACTTTGTTGCGTTGAAACGCGATAATATCCGCCTGACTTTTTTCAGGTCATGGGAGCGCGGCCACTCCTGTCAGGTGAAATTCGTCGATCCATCCATGGATTGGATCTGGTGTCAGGTCGAGCTGACACATCTGAGAACATACCCGCTTCCCAGCCGGCCCCTCGGGTGGCGGGCCACTTTCCCGGGAGATTTCCGGGCGAATTTCCGGCAAATTCCCGCGCCGTGATCGTCTTCACCCGGCGGGACCTCCCCTACATCCGGCCGGCGCTCCGGGAGCGGCTGGGGCGGGGAGAGATCGGCATCTTCCCCACGGACGGCGGCTACGCCCTGATGGGGAACGCGCTCTCGGCGGAGGCGCGCCGGCGGCTGGGGCGAGCGGCCCCCCCGGTGATGGTCCCCCACTCCCTGGAGTGGACGCGGCTGGTCGTCGCCGTGGAGCACCGCGCGGGCCTGGATGAGCTGGTGTCGCGGCACGCGGGGACGGCGTGCCTGGTGCTCCGTCATTCGGGGTCGGAGGCGCCGCTGCCGCGCGAGTTGACGCCGTCCGGCCGGGTGACGCTCCGCTTCCCGCGCCACTGGGTGCGCGACCTGGCGGGCGAGCTGACGTTCCCGCTGCTGTGCCTCCCCGTGCCGGGCGGGATGACGCGCCTGGAGGAGGTGCCGGCGGACGTCGCGCGCCGGATCGACTTCGTCGTCTACGAAGGCCCGCGCCCGGCGGTCGCGCCGGCGCTGGTGCCGCTCGACGCGCCTCCCGGAGGTCCCGCCCCATGCCAAGCGCCACCTACGTCCGCCCCCTCGAGGACGCCGCGACCTTCGGGGCCGGGCAGATCGGCGGCAAGGCCAGGAACCTCCAGAAGCTCGGGGAGATCCCGGGCGTCGCGATCCCGCCCGGCGCGGTCCTGAGCGCCGCCGCGCTGGAGCGCTTCGTCCGCGCCAGCTTCACGCCGCGCCGGCTGGCGGAGCTGGCGGAGGCGTACTTCACGCCCGGCAAGCAGGCGCTGTTCTTCGCGGCCCTGGCGGCAACGCGCTTCCCGGCGGACCTGCAGCGGGAGATCCTGCGCGCGGTGCCCAGGCGGGAGGTGGTGATCGTCCGCTCGTCCGGCACGCGCGAGGACTCGGCGGCGCAATCGCTGGCCGGGCACTACGCCAGCATCGTCACCCGGACCGATCCGGCCAGCGTGCTGATGACCATCAAGAACTGCTGGCTGGTGGGGCTGCGCGTCTTCCTCAGCCTGCTCTACCAGGGCGCGGCGAAGGAGCCGGCGCGCGCGCTGGACGAGGCGATCCGCTCGCTGGCGCTGGTGATCCAGACCGTGGTCGACGCGCGGAAGTCCGGCGTGTGGTTCACCCAGTCGCCCACCCACCCCGCCGGCAAGGCGATGGCGGTGGCGAACTTCGGCACCTGCCACGCGGTGGTGGACGGCGCGCTGGCCACCGACGTGCTGGTGGTGGACGGCGGCCGGATCGACTCCGCCGACGTGAGCTACAAGTTCGAGATGACGGTCCTCACCCGCGCGCCGGAGAAGCTCATCCCCGGCCAGACCATCCGGACGCCGCTGGGGCCCACCGCGTACCACGTGCCCTACTCGCGCTTCATCGGCAGCGCGCGGGTGCCGCCGGCGCTGGGCTGGGAGCGGACGCTGGACGACCGCGAGGTCCGGGCGCTCTCCGAGACGGCGGGGCGGGCGCGGGAGTGGCTGGGCCACGAGGTGGACATGGAGTGGTCGTTCCTGGGGAAGCGGCTGGTGCTCCTCCAGGCGCGGCCCATCACCACCCAGGCGTCGAAGGTCGAGCTGGATCCGGACTCCGCGTACTCCGTCGCCTCCCCGGGCATCGCCACCGGCGCCGTCCGGGTGGTGCGCGCGGTGGAGGAGATCGGCAAGGTGCAGCAGGGCGACGTGATGGTGGTGGCGAACACCGACCCCGACTACATGCCGGCGTTCTACCGGGCGGCGGCGGTGGTGAGCGAGGACGGGTCGCCGCTGTCGCATACCGCCATCGTCGCGCGCGAGCTGAAGATCCCGTGCATCACCGGCGTGACCGGCGCCACCACCGGCGCGTTCCTCGACGGAGAGATCATCTGCGTGGACGCCAACCGCGGGCGGATCACGCGCGACCCGAAGGCGCGGGTGAACGAGGTGGCCGCCACCCGGAAGCGCGACGGGGTGATCTACCGGCTGGATCACCTCGGGCGCCTGGGCGGCGAGCGCCGGCCACGGATCGCCGCCTCCGCGCTGCTGGCGGCGTTCCTGGAGGAGGCGCCCGGGGAGGCGATGGCGGACTGGCTGCGCCGCATCAAGCGGCGGTACGGCCTCCGCGGCGGGGCGATCCAGTGGGACGTGCTGGACCCGAAGGACGCGCTGGAGCAGGAGCCCGGGGTCGGCGAGTTGAAGGCGGCGGCGCCGGGCGGGAGGTTCTGACGTGCTCCCCGTCCGGTTCGGCCGCCACGACGTCTACCTCTACGAGTCGATGTTCTACACGCGGTCCCCGCTGCTGAAGGAGCTGTACTGCGAGAGCCACCGCTTCGAGCCGTGGGCGGTGAACGGCGATCCGCAGGCCACCGGCCGCTACGTGTTCCGCAACGTGCTGTACGTCGACGCGGGCGACCGGTCGCGGCTGCTGGCCGACATCCTGCGGCGGCTGGAGTCCGAGCCGTCCTACGAGTCGCAGGTGGAGGCGCGGTTCCGGGAAGCATCGCGGCGGCTGTGCCGGCACCTGGTGCGGACCAGGCGCGGCGACCACGGGCGGGAGAACGTGGCGGCGCTGATGGACGCCGCGGTCCGCGTGCTCTCGGCGGGGATCTTCAAGGAGGCGCTGGAGCCGAACCCGGCGATGCAATTCCTCGCCGCGTTCATGCCGGTGGAGCCGGTGCGCGCCAACCTGCTGGACCTGTACCAGCCGCTCTGCCTGCCACACTTCCTCAAGTTCGAGCTGAAGCTGCTGTACTTCGCGCGGCGCCACCGCGAGGACGGCGGCGAGGCCTGGGTGTCGCGCTGCATCGAGCAGTGCGCGTACCTGAGCAAGTTCTTCCTGGAGCCGACGCCGCTGGACGACCCGGAGGCGATGAAGGCGAAGATGGACGAGTCCGATCCCGGCAAGCGCGGCGAGCTCCTCCGCAACCACCAGCGCGTGGTGGAGCGGTCCCTCCTCGCCGAACGCGACATCCTCCAGCACCTCGCGGAGACCGGGACCTACACGCTCCGCTCGAAGCGGGTGGTGATGGGCTGCCTCCGCTTCATCCAGTTCATCTCCACCTACGAGGAGCTGAAGCACATACAGGCAGTGCAGGCCGCCCGCGCGCTGCGTCGCGTGATGGAGGCCCACCGGCTCGACCTGGACACCACCCTGCGCGCCGACCTGCTGAAGCGGCTGCGTTAGGGGCCGACGCGCCCCGCGTTCCCCAAGGACGCAGCGAGGCCCTGTCCACGGGCCTCCCAGTCTGAGCGGGGGGATGGAACGCCGGTTGCTTTACGGCCCGCCCATGAAGAAGCACGTGGTGAGACGCGGCGAGTGCATCTCCAGCATCGCCTTCGAGAACGGTCACTTCTGGCGGGTGGTGTGGGAGCACCCGGACAACGAGGGACTGCGGGCCAGGCGGCGG
>Ga0134122_10000094_pt1 | contig 48040 bp, 79 predicted proteins | sample KB302_FD_96461 | JGI IMG/M metagenome (GOLD analysis project Ga0134122, IMG submission 96461) | Terrestrial soil microbial communities without Nitrogen fertilizer from Kellogg Biological Station, Michigan, USA - KB3-0-2 | ecosystem: Environmental > Terrestrial > Soil > Unclassified ... | reverse complement strand
TTTTTTTTTTTTTTTTTTTTTTTTTTTTTTTTAATTATTAAATTAATAATATTATCCATTTTTACTGTCCTCTTTTGTAGACTGGCATGCCGTATGCAGTAGAGTACGAGACAGGACAGGGGAGGAGATGTCAAAATAATGACACATAATATTATAACTTGTGTACTATGTAATTCAAATAATAACATTAGAATACATAAAATGTTTCAATTATATAGACATAAGGAAGGAATGCCATTATGTAATAAATGTTATCGTACAATTATTAGAAGAATTAAATTGATTCAGGAAATAGGAGACATTAAACAATACATATTAAATGATTTTATTCAATCAATGGACCCATCAAATATTATTGATTAATTATTCACTATATTCAGATAGACAAGGAGAACAAATAATGAGAAGGACAGGAGCACAACGACATACCCATAAATATTTCAAATTTAATGATTTATGGCATTGTGGATTACCCAATTGTACACATTACGTACCAGGTAATTTACCACCAGATACCATGATGGGCCGTAAGTCATTATGTTGGAAATGTGGAACTGATATAATACTAGATGCATTATCTATGATAAGAGATAGACCTGTATGTATTAATTGTGATCCTACTCAACAAACTATACTAGATATCAATGAATTCATTAATCATAAATTATCGCAATCAACTAATAAAAATCAAATCAAATCTTCAGATAATCAGGAGGAATTAATTATAATCAATGAACCTACAGATGAATAATTTATAATAAAAGTGTAGTCAAATTGACTACATCCCATAATGGAACACGGTGTCTCATAATATGGTACATGGTACCTTTAGGTGACACATCATGTTGGGGTGTATCATTTTGACTACACATAATATTGTATTCCATTGAGTGGTACGCGAATTGCATTCAATCCAGTAGGGAATCGCCTAATCAACAATATTATAACTGGAGTCAATAATGGATCAAAATAAAATAAACACACTATTCAAACTACTAGATGAACTAATAAACGATGCCGATTATGGTAACAGGACAAGCTATAAAACAATTCAAGCAATAAAACCACTAATTGATACTAAACTTGAAAAATGGACTATTCAAGCTAGAGATCAGAAAGGTCCGGCGAAATAATAATGAATCACAAATTCCACCCCTCATTCTCCGATAACACTAAATGTCTCAAATGTAAATATACCGAGATTATGCATGGTGATCAAGCAGAATGTGAAGTATGTAATAATATCGGGGAAGTCGAGCCGGTTTATGGCGGAATATTAATGTGTGAATCATGCCTTGAACGGGAAATGGCTCGTCAATTAAATAATCGTAGTCCAGAAAAACAGAATGAACGTGTTAAGTCTATGAATGAAATGATTGAGTCCTCGCGATCCATAGACAATAGTATTCAAGTTCATACTGACCTATTCAACGCACAAACGATATCAATCATCGAACTAAAATCGGCCATCGATAATGATGAATCGATAACCAATAAACCCTATGCATTAGCTAAGGAATTGAGTGTTCGATTCGCCAAATTCAGTAGCGTGATTTTTGAAAAGAATCAAGAAATAATAGAAGCCACGAATAAACAGAAAGCAATCCAAGTATACCTCAATAACTTAGCGAATCAATTGCGAATAGAGGAACGTGAACAACTCCACATAAAAGATGTCAATTATACGCCGAATCTCAAGAAAATTGATGGAAAGAAAAAGATTCGAATCAATAAGAAAATTGATAAAGTTGAACTAAAGAAATATGCTATGGAATTGGGAGTCTCTGAATTTACTCTTCAAATGTTAGTAGTAAGTAAGGGATTGTCTGTTGCTGATGCTGCTAAAATATTGAAGACTACTATTGAGAATGCTAAGACTAATCAGGTGAAATAATGGATAGAATGAAAGCTCATTCAATACTACGTAATACGTTAGATGAACATGGATTAAAGAATTGGGGAATCCGATTAACAGCCGATCCATATACATCATATCTCGGATTATGTATGCATCGGGATAAAATCATTATACTTAATTCGCATCATGTCGATATTCATCCGGAAGCTGAAATAATCAACACAATTAAACATGAAGTAGCCCATGCACTATGTCCAGGTCAAGGTCATAATGATGTATGGGCATCTAAAGCGCGTGAGATAGGATGCGATAATACCCTACCATGTTCCCACCTGAATCTACCAGAAAACGTAATTGATGCTATTAGAAGTGGACAGATGGTAGAAATGGTAGTCGAGGAAGAAACACATGTAATCAGGCGTCCTAAGTATGTCGTAACACAATTAAAGGATAAATGTCCTACATGTGGAGCCGTAGCTAAGGAACTATTCAGTTATGAGTCAATAGATACCAAAGGTAATGTAGTGAAACTCATTACCTTAGAATGTTTCCATATCATTAAACGAGTCATACCTCGTGGAACTCCATTCGAATCAATCGTGACTAATGGATGGAAACCAGAAATTGAATCCTGCAAACATGAATGGACCAAAAATCAGTGTAAGAATTGTGGTGAATTCAAACTATTCAATTTTCAAATCGATGGCGCGAAACACTTAGAGAGCGGATTAAGTACTCAAAAAGGATTCGGCGTATTCGATGATATGGGACTAGGTAAAACTATTCAGGCATTAGCCGTGATTAAATTCCATCCTGAATACACACCTACATTATACATTGTAAAGAGTGGAATCAAATTTCAATTCTTCAAAGAAGTCAATCGTATTCTTGGACCGGATTATCTCGGACAAATCATATCCACTTCTAAGGACTTCGTATTTCCAGGACTCAAGTCATATTTCATTTCATTTGATTTACTTCGTCGTTTCCCAAGGGAAAAACTCGAAGCACTAAAAATTAAATGTGTAGTAATCGATGAATGCCAACAAATCAAAAATCCAGATTCAGCCCGAACGCAGGAAGTAAGAAAATTAGTCGCATCAAATGATTGTAAAGTAATCCCTCTTAGTGGAACGCCATGGAAAAATCGCGGAAGTGAGTTTTTCGCCGTGCTTAATATGATCGATCCAATCAAATTCAATTCTTATCAGAGATATCTAGACACATGGGTCGAATACTATTATGAAGGTCCTAAAAAGAAAATGGGCGGAATTAGACGCCCGGACAAATTTAGGGAATTTACAAAAGACCTATTGATTAGGCGTGAATATAATGAAGTAATGGATGAATTTCCTGAAATTAATAGGATGAAACTTAATGTTCAATTAGATCAATTAAGTCAATCATCTTATGATGACGAAGTATCAGACTTCGTTAAATGGTATAACGACGCTGTTATAGGTGGTACTGAGGATTCAATCAATGGACTCGAAATTTTAGCAAAATTAAGTCGAATGCGTCACATAACTGGATTAGCTAAGATTCCAGCAACGCTCGGATTCATTGAAGAATTTATCGAAGATACGGATAAGAAACTAGTCATCTTTGTACATCATAAGGATGTGGGTCATCTATTATTTGGTGCATTAACAGATGTTACCGAAGGGAACATTGAATGGAAACATCTCGCGAAACAATTACGAGAGAATCGAGTGAAAGTCGTTAAATTGACTGCGGAGTTCTCTGATAGTGAACGATTTGAAATTCAGGAAGACTTTAATAAATGTGATAGAGTTATAATGATAGCTTCAACTTTGGCAAGTGGAGAAGGAATTAATCTTCAGACATGTTCAGATGCAGTAATGCATGAGAGACAATGGAATCCACAGAATGAAGATCAAGCTGCTCCTGGTAGATTCCGAAGAATAGGTCAGAAAAGTAACGTAATCAACATAACATTCTGCGAAGCCGAAGGCACAGTAGATGAACATCTAGATGGATTAGTCGAAACTAAAAGAAGGCAATTTCATAAAGTAATGAATAAAAGTAATGAAATAGAATGGAATCAATCTGATATTGGTAAACAACTAGCAGCTATCATCGTAGCGAAACATAACTCGAAAAAGGGTACTAATATCACACATGCAGCCACATTAGTTAGTTCGATGGCGAGGAAATGAATTAATGAGTGAATACCAAATTGGAGTATTATGGGGAATGATATACATAACCATTACTAGAATGCTTTTAGATGTACTCATTTTAATTTGTGAAAAATTATGGCCCAAGGATGAATAAAATGAATAAATGTATCACACCTGGATGTAAAAAGATTCCTATTGAAAATAATCAGTTATGCGAGACATGCCGGGCCGAATATAGCCATAGACAATATCATAAGTCAATGAATCGAATGACTCGAAATGAAAGATTACAAGGAATGGCAGATAGAGGATGTGATACTTGGGAAGAATATCGAGGTGAGAAATGATTCTTCATAGAATTAATAAATTGGGTGAAGATTACGAACTAAGGACTGATGATTTTGGAAAAAAGACTCTAATTACTTGGAATAAGAAATCTATTGTTGTAAATATACCCATTGATGAAATAAGTCAATGTTGGTATGACTGGCAAATGAAAGGAATGTTAATTCAAAATGCATTTCCATCATTTACAGATGATGAACGTGAATTCATCCTAACTGGCTATACTACACATGAATGGAATGAAATATTCAAAGAAGAACGTGAGAAATAATGGGATATGCAATATTGTATGGACGTTGCATCGCATGTAAAGGAGTAATATCATTTAATCCTCATACCGTGCCATCATTAATAGTTAATGGAATTCGAGAACCATTATGTCGTGCTTGTGCAAATCGATGGAATCAATTACATCCTAATTCAGCGAGACCAATCCAAGATGATGCATATGAACCAATAGATGAGAATGAACTATGAAACAACTAATAATTAATTCAATTAATTCACATCAGGGAATCAAAACTGTTCAATTAGTAATGAATATAATGAGCCATATTGGGCCATCATCATTCAATCCATACGAATTTAATAACTCATTAAATGAACTAGTCAGAGACAAAGAGGTAATTGAAATAATATATTATATTCCTAATGATGTCAGACGATCAATCTATTTTCCTAAAGGAACTAAATTCATCTAATCGAGTTTATTATGACTCATAATGAAGAACTAGAAAAAGATCAACGTGATCATAAAATTAATATGTTTATGTATTATCTTGAAATCTATGTTAGAAGATTAGCCATAGATTCTTATACAGATTCACCCCCCTCAAAAATGGATGGAATAGAAGAAGCTAAACAGGAACTAATCGAATTCATTAAAGATGAAGGAATAATTAAATGACTGACGAAAGAACATTAAGTGAAGTTGACATAAATACAATAGTAGATAGACCATTAGGAGGCAAATCCAATATAATAATGGATGCCACATTACTAACATCACTTATGTCATGCCCTAGATTGACTGATTTTAGATTCAATCATAATTTCACATCGATTGATGGTAAATCAAATAGTCTAGAATGTGGCTCAATAGTCCATACATTCATGGAATACTATTATGGTTCACTAATTAAAGGAATTAAAAGGTCCGATGCGATTGGATATGGTATGGCAGCAGCCGAGACATATATAAGTGGATGCAAATATTGTACTGATTTCACTCCTCATTTATGTCCAGCTTGTAATGAAGAAACTAAACCATATTGTGTGGAATGTAATCGAATCGGTCAAATAATAAAACCAATTTGTGGACATAAAATCAATGAATTCCCAGGAGTCAAAAATACTCCAAAAGAACCAGACAAGTCAAATCCTCGCGAAAAGTATAAAACTGGATGGGCCTGGGTCTTAGAAACATGCCAACAATATGTAGATTTCTATCAAAATGATCATTGGATTCCATTATTTGTTGAGACTGTCAAGGGCGAAGTCCTATATGAGGATGATGAAATTCGTATTTTGTGGAAAGCGAAACTAGACTTGGGAGTCGATACTAATCAAGGAATATATCCAGTTGATCATAAGACGATGAAACAGAATCGTACTACAGTATCAATGAATAATCAGTTCATTGGTCAATGTATCATAATGAAGACTCATAACGCCATAATAAATAAAGTCGGATTTCAAACCTCACTTAAACCCGAAGAAAAGTTTAAACGATCTTTAATATCATATAGCGAAAATCGATTGATGGAATGGCAATCAGAAATCCTACCATATTATGCTAAGTTACTATTGATGTATTCAGAGAGTGGATATTGGCCTCCCAATTTCGACCATTGTGAATCTAAGTTCGGTAATTGTGCATTCTTACCAGTATGTGAGGAAGAACCGAATAATCGCGAATCAAAAATCAGAGAATTGTTTGTTGTTGGACCTGAATGGAATCCAACAAATGAGGAAACAGAGATAGAATAAATAATGACTCCCACAATAATAGGAATAATAGGAGATGCAATGCGAATAGCACTATACACGTATATAGTCTATTGTATTCATTCCTATTTACTACGTCGATTAGAACTGTATGGTCCAATGTTTAAGATGCGAGACGAGACAAATCATAGGAGTGAAGTTAATGACTAAATGGTTACTTACTTATGAATCGAATGGAAGATATCATTTTGAATTATATGAATTTCTAACTACAGCTGAATTTAAGCGTGCCATACTTGAATTAGAAGGAATTAAATCTATAATTGAATTGGTCTAACAAGAGGAAAATAAAATGAAACTTAAAGATGCAGAAGGTTGGAAAAAAGCCAATGATAGTAATCCTCCTACTGAACCTTATGGTCATCGTGTTATGACATATACTGAAACTTGGGCTAATTATATGGAATGGGAAATAGCAAATGGTAAAAAATTAGAAGATATAGCGGAATCTACTAGTCGAGATGCTGATACTGATGGAATTACAGGTTTTATGTATGGATGTGCAGTAGCCATTCTTGCAGATGTTTGGGAATATGGAGATATTTTGAGACGCTGGCATAATTTAAGGATTCAAATAGGAAATGAAGGTGAAATTGCAAATGAGTCTGGTAAAACATTAAATCCAGCTTTATTGATTATTGGTGAATGAATGCCTAACATGGACAATTATTCCTTTGATGCATTATTTACAATGCTAAAAGGAGAGCCTGGAACTCGAAAATCAACACAAGCGTTAAGTTATCCTGCTCCCCAATTTTGGATAAGTACAGATCAAAAGATGGAAGCATTAGTATTACCAATGAAGAAATGGGGAATAAATCCAAAGAATATAGAGTACGAAGATTATACAGATTGGAGTAGTCCTCGCGCTCGACTTGAACAATTACAACTTAATTGCCCATATAAGACAATCATAATTGATTCAGTTACATCAATCGCGGATAACATGAATCGCCAAACTAAGAAATTCAAATCTGCTGATGATAAAGGAAAGAAAGTAGGTGGAATTAGTACAAATAGCATCGAAGATTATAATGCTGAATCATCCGCATTTCAAGATTTAATGGCAATTTTAAAAGATATTCATAAATATCATAAAGTGAATATTATTTTAATTGCACACGTAGTAGGGCAAAGACAAAGTAATGATACAAATAAACTAACTCACCATTCGAGAGTAATAATAACTGGAGGAGATAAAATATCAGGTAAAATCGCTTCATATATGACTGAAGTTTATCATTTCAATATAGACAGCGATTTTAATGTAGATAGTGGAGAAGGTAAGTATGGACTATTTACAGTTCATACCGGAAATGATTATGCCCGAACTTCACTTCCATTAGAAAGGAAAATAGAATTTAATAACGAACCACTATTCGAAAAATGGATTAAACCTGCCATAGACAAACTTAAAATGGAGAAACCTATCGAAAGAATCCAATCATCCAATCAATCATTCACAACAACACAAACATTAGTAAAATGAGCGGAGCAAGTAATGCCTATCATCCAATTCTCAGATCGCGATGTATTGCGTGGAGAAGTAGTCAAACCGTCATGGTATAGAATGCGTATAGACTCAGTTGGCGAAGCCCCCGCTAAACCATCCGATAAAGCACCATCAACCAATTATCCAATTGAAGGAACTATTCTATTCAATGGAGATAATGGTGATACTGAATTCGCTAATACACCAATTGATTGGAATTTCAATAGTAAAGCGATGGGATTCGCAGTTGGATTCCTACAGTCATTCGGAGTGGAAGTTAAAGCCGGAGTTAGATTTGATCTGAAATCTGCCGAAGGTAGAGAACTAGATGTCTATGTAGAGAATGATACTTATCAGGGTCGTATTGTGAATCGAGTAAACCATAAGTATAGGCCGATTAAATCTGAAGTTACTGCTATGCCTTCGCAATCAGTTCCTGCTTAATTTCACTAATTAGGAGAATAAAATGACTGAACCAAATAAAGTTGAAGATGATGAAATTATCGATATGGATAATGAAATCGAAACTGATGATGAAGAACTAGATGATGATGCTGATGAAGAACCTGATTCTGAATTGACCGATGATTAAAATTCATCATATATCGAATTAATGGTATCTGCCGAGATAAATGAATAAGGCAGAGTCCAACTGTGGGCCAGAGCATACCATTAAACTAGGTATGTGATGATAGGAAGTCCCCGAAACGTAGCTCATAAATGAGACGTATAATGAGGGGACTTCCGCTTTCACTAGAGATAATTAATGAAAAGAATGATTGCACCTAGACTATCTAATGGAAGATCAAGAATTACATTCGGAAGTAGATTACCTGAACAAATAAAGGAAGCATTTAGAATTATAGCAAAACAGGAAAATAAGTCGATGTCCTGGGTTATGGAGGAAGTAATAATTGATTATTTTGGATTAGTCAGACCCAAATATATTAAATCAAAGAAATCAAAATGACTAAATTATGGGAATTCCTCAAGGATAAGACAATGGAATCTAATGAATCTGAAAAAAGAGTAATAGGAAAGATAATTAAAGTAGCTAATGATCCTGAGAAGGGTGGATGGGGATTCATCTCATCCAAAGATGTTCCATTTACACGTATCTTTTTTCACTGGACAAGTCTAAAACAAGATACATTGAAATTTAATGAACTAAAGAAAGGAATGAAAGTTTCATTTATTCCTACTGAAATTCCAGATAAAGGAATAAGGGCGATTAAGATTGAGGTTATTTTAGAATGAATCGTCGTAATCTACTAAAACTAATGGGACTCGGAATAATTGGTGCTCAATACAATATAGACCAATTATTGCGGATTACCGGTCAAAAAACTATATTCATTACTTCTCCATCTAAATATCCATGGATTCGTGAACTAAGTAATTATAAAGCAGCAATAATTAAAACTGAAATAAATAAAATAAAAGAACAGATCCAATCAGTTATAGGTCAGATGGAATAGTGTGACTTTTAGAGACAGGTATTATCGTAGTAAGACATGGCAAGAGAAAATAATGATAATGGAACTATATCATCTCGGTATGTCCTCGCGATTCACATCATGGACCATACATAAGACTGCTCAATATTTCACCGTATCAAATGGACTAGTTAGTGAAAATCTCAAATTAGCGAATTCATTTCATTCTAATGAGAATGTCTATAATTGTGTAACGAGACAGGATGCCTTGGATAAATTAAATCATGAGTGAAATCTGGAAACCTCTCAAAATAGATGTATATCAATCATGGTGTGATGCCATTGTAGATGAAGCATCTGATGATTTAAATGATTGGGAATTAAGATTTATTGGAGATATTCAAGTTAAATTAGCCGCTGGATGGAATTTGACTGAAGCGCAAGCAATGAAATTAGAATCTATCTATGCTGAGAAAACAAAATGACTAAAAAAGACTTAGAATTAATATTAAAAGTATTAGATAAAATTAAGAATCCAGATACATATGTAATAGAATGTCAACATATTATAAAACGAAATATCGAAATATATAACCAAAGAAAAGGTCAATTAAGGGAAATGCATGATTATGAATATCCTTGGTGAAATTAAATGAGTAAACCAGTCGCCGTATTAAATGATAGCATAACTAATGCAATTGACCTATTAATCAAAATGTATAAAATTCGTGAGATCAATGGCGCGAAACGAAGATTAATAGGGAATGATGGACAGGAATATTTCATTATAACTGATTTCCCTCACGTAGATGGAATGGAATTTTCAGATATTCTAGTTCTTCCTAATGCCGAATTCAATCCTAATTATGAATATCTCAAAGAATTGATTAAGGTTCGTATCAGATGATTATAAGACACCCTGATAATTATCATTTAGTTATTTACCATGGAAAATTATATAGAAGTTTATCACATATTTTTCCTAAGGTGCTACGAATTAGATATTATAGATCTGGACCTTGGTATAATGTATATAATGATGACAATCTTTTAATGCCATATTATTGGTAATTACCACGAATTGAAATGGATATTGAAATATGACTGTAAGAGAACTTCTCAAAAAATTAGAATGGACTAATCCCGATTTTAGAATAGTTATTGTCGATAAGGGATGGGATGATCATGAATTTGAAATTTTAGGTATCGTAGAAATTGAACCTCTACAATCAGTTTTTATAGAAATTAAAGATGAGTGAACTTCAATACATACCTGGTAGAGGCCCAATTAATGCCAAACTAATGATACTATATGACTGTCCTACCTACAAGGATTTAACAACAGGACAATTATTTACTGATGGAGAAACAAATCGACTATTAACTGATATAGGAATTAGAAAAGAAAGTTGTTGGTTATCAACAGTCAGTAAATATCATGTTCCACCTCATAAAAAGATTCCATTCGCAATTAGAGCCAAAAATGCCGGAATAGATATGGCTCAACAAATATCTGACCTACAAAATGAAATTAATGGAGTTCAACCCAATTGTATCCTCGCGCTTGGTTCCACATCATTATGGGCTTTAAGTGGAAAAACTAAGATAACTAATTTCAGAGGTAGCATCCTTCATGGAATGGGAGTCAAATTCGTTCCCACATATAATCCTGCTCATTTATCATGGCAAGCTGATAATCCTGAATTCAAGGGATATTGGAATAAACAAATTATAATGTTCGATGCTAAGCGTGCCCTATATCAATCATCTTTTCCAGAATATATAATTCCACAAAGACAGTTACAAATATGTCATTCATCATATGAATTAGCCCAATTCAGAGATAAATATATAAATCATAAACGAATGGGGGTAGATATTGAGGCTCATGGAACTTGTTTGCCTATGTGTATAGGATTAGCATTTAATGCGAAGCACGGAATGACAGTTCCACTATGGAATCGAGATGGTATATCATCCATACCAGATAGTGATTTAGTTCAATGTTGGATAATATTAGCTGAAATATTATATGAAAAAGAAATCATCGGACAGAATTTCAATTATGATCGAGATAAAATCAAACGACTTGGATTCATTATTAGAAAGCTCTACTCTGATACCATGCTTAAGGCACATGCTATCAACCCAGAGTTACCTAAAGGACTTGCATTCAACACAAGTATTTATACTGAAGAACCTTTCTATAAAGATGAAAAAATGTACCAAGGAAGTATCTCTGACTTATTACTCGGTTGTGCAAGAGATGCCTGTATCACATATGAAGTAGATCAAAATATGGATAAGGATTTAGATGAATTAGAGCAGAGAGACTTTTATGAAAACTTCTTAATGAAATTACCTGAATTATATGCTCATATCGAGAATCAAGGATTCGCCATTGATCATGCCAAACGCGATGAACTAATACGAAAGTATATCAGATGGGATGAACAAGTCCGATATGACCTATTTAAATTAGTTGGTACAGAAGTAAATGTAAACAGTCCAAAACAAATTTCTCTCTTACTATTTGAGAACTTTAAATTACCTCCCAAAAATAGTACAGGAGAAGAAGATTTAACCGAATTATTAAATAGTCCAAAAGTAAAAAATGAGACACATAGACGAGTCATCGAACTTATACTCGAAGGACGACGAGTTAGAAAAAGTATTAGCACGTATCTCATGGCACTCCCTGATTTTGATGGTAGGATGCGTACTACTTATTTCCCTTGCCTCGATACTGCTAGATCATCTACATCGCCTCAAGATCCACCTATTAGACCTATGGTTGAAGTTAATGATGAAAATGGAAAAAAGAAAAATAAAGTTATTGGAATAGCATTTCAGACTATGACTAAACATGGTGATATTGGGGCTGATATTAGGGGTATGTATGTTCCATAAATTACATGATTATTTATGTCCAATTTGTTTACATTGGTTACTATGGCAAATAGAAGATAATTTATGGATATGTATGATTTGTGAGTACAGTACAGATAAAGAGCCAGATAAATGAGTATTACAGGAGAATTAACTAAAGAATATTTACTAGATAAGTTAAATAATAAAACAATTAAAGATCCAAATACTGATTGTTGGTTATGGAATGGAGCTAAAGATCAAGATAGACATGGACAAATTAGAATTAATCATAAATTATATATCATAAGTAGGTTAATTGTTCATTTTTACTATGGATTAAATTTAGAAGACAAAACTAAAATGGTCAATCTAGTAAAACTCATTGTTTACGTGGTCATGAATATACTCCTGAAAATACATATTCATATAGAGCATGGAAAAATGGTCCACTTAGACGATCATGTATAATATGTAGAAAAAATTATGGAAAATAAAAAATATTTGTTTGTTCAGGCGGATTCATCTCAAGCGGAAGCCAGAGTAGTTTGGTTATTAGCAGATGACGAAGATGCATTAAGATTAGTAGACGAGATAGATTATCATGCATGGACTGCCTCATGGTTTTTTGGTGGCACAGAACAAGATTATAGTAAGAAAATATTAGGATATGAGCATCCTATTAGATTTGCTGGTAAAACTTTACGTCACGCAGGCCACCTTGGAGCTGGAAAACGACGTGCTTCTATTGAACTCAATACACAAGCACGTAAATATAAAATACCCATTACAATTACAGAATTTATTGCGGAAAGAGCGTTACGAATATTTCATAGCAAACAACCCAAAATCCAACATGTATTCCAAGCATCAATCATAGAATGTCTAAAAAAGAATCGTCAACTCATCGCGCCTGTGCCGTATGGAGTTAATGCTAAGTATGGAGGAAAGAGGACATTTTATGAAAGATGGGGAGATGAATTATTCAGACAAGGATTCTCTTATATTCCTCAACGTACCATCACTGACAATACTAAAGCAGCCGCGCTAAGAATATGGAAACGTATACCTACGATTAAAATAGTAATGGAAAGTCATGACGCTCTATTATTTACAATACCAGAAATAAATTCAAATGAATGGATTCCAATCATTAAGGAAGAAATGGAAAGACCAATAAGATTCTCTAATTGTAGCATACCAAGACGAGATTTAATCATACCATGCGAAATTGAAATAGGATATAATTATAAAGACCTATCTAAATTCAAAGATATTCCAATCATATCTCAACCTAGGATAGAACCGAAGATGATTCCACGTAGTGTGACTGAATCATTCACTGTAGTTGAATTAGGTAAAGATAGTAAATTGGATGATATTATATACAATAATATGGAGAAACGAAATGAAATATAGATTAACTCTAACTATTCAGGGTGAATCAAGTGGGTGGGATTATCATTCAATAGATGCATTAGAAGCAGATAATATGATTCACTTATTATCTCAATTCAATATATTAATTGCACAAACTATGAAAAAATTACATGTTAAAGAAGTCATGACTCTCAAAGAGGATAATGATTCTGATGTCCCTTTCTGATGATTGTTCGTCTCATATTCATGAATTTTGCAATATTTGTGACTGTTTATGTCATGGTATAAATTTGGATATGAAAGAAATCAAAACAATATATGGATTATTGGAATTTCAATATATTTCATATGATAATGTTGAAGGAATAGAAATTGTACGAAAACTTAGGAAGATTATAGATGAAGAAAAATGACCTGGTTACAAGAGATAGTAAAACAACACGAAGAATTAGAGTCTCCTGCTTCATTCTGGTTATGGTCAGCACTAGCAGCACTATCCGCGGTTTTGAAAGATAATGTATGGCTTGACAGACAAATATATAATTTATATCCAAATGTATACATTATGTTACATGCCGAATCGGGCCTAAAGAAAGGTCCTCCAGTAAGCGCCGCAAAGCAATTAGTAAAGGCTGTAAATAATACTCGAATAATAAGTGGCAGATCATCTATTCAAGGTATATTAAAGAAATTAGGCGAAGTATATACAATACCCGGAGGAAAAGTCCAGACTAAATCGGTTGCATTCATATGTTCATCGGAACTATCCTCATCAATAGTAGATGATAAAGTAGCGACTAAGATTCTCACAGATTTATATGATAGACATTATAATATAGGTGAATGGCAATCTTTATTAAAGATGGAAGAATTTCAGTTAAAAGATCCTACTGTCACAATGCTCACAGCAACTAATGAAGCGATGTCTGAGGATTTCTTTACTCGTTCCGCTATACAGGGTGGATACTTTGCTCGTACATTTATCATATATGAAAAAGAACGTCAAAACGTGAACTCATTAATCTATCCATTGACTACTAAACCAAATTATCCTCAATTATCATGTTATCTTAAAGAGATAGCCAAATTAAATGGTCCCTTCGCACCTATAGCATCACTCGAACAGAGCGACGAATTTCGATATAGGAAAATTAAGGGAGGTAGGGAGATTTGGTTTAATACAGTTGGAATTACATATGATGATTGGTATGATAATTTTACTGAAACAGTTAAAGTTCAAGAAGTTAAAGATGAAACTGGTACTCTAAATAGGTTTGGGGATTCAGTTCTTAAGGTTGCAATGTTATTATCCCTCGCGCATAAACCCGAACTAGTTCTATCCGAAGAATCAATGAATGAGGCTATAATCCAATGTGAGAAACTAATAGGAAATGTTAGAAAGACTACATTAGGTAAACATGGAATGTCTAATACTGCTGTTTTAAAGTCATTAATCATAATGGAATTATTGAATCGAGATAATCATCAAGTCACTAGAGTTGTACTTCAGAAAAAATATTGGATGCATTATTCATCATCAGAAGAATTCGATGATTTGATGCAATCCTTTGATTCATCGGGAATGATTAAAAGTAGTAGTATGGGTAATCAAATAATTTATATTATGCCTCCTAATCAAGTTAGTGAATTGAAACGATATATGACTGGTAAAAATATCTAATTAAAATGGAGTAAATTAATGAATGAAAAAGGCCGAATTCGATTATCTAATAATCCATTAATTCCAAACGGATCTCAAGATTGTGATTATGAAATTCTCTCTCAACCAATTCCACCATCAGATTCAATTGATCTAAATATAGTGACTATTCACAATTCCCCAAATGATATAGCACAATGGAATGAAACAATTAAAATTACTATGTTAGATATGGATCCAAGTGAAGGATGGTCATTCTATTTTAATAAAATAGTTCCTGATAATTGGAAATGGATGACTGGTCATAATGATGATAATTATCAATATACAGTATGGCCTATCATTAAATATAATGGAGTATGGAATAGTTCGGGAATAGTTCAAATGTGGCAAAATCGAATCTCTACTGGACCATTCGAAATGCCGACATGGCACGATGATTTTCATATAAATTGGTGTTATGATTCACGATGGGGTGATATGTCACTATATTACCCTAATCCAGGTGATGAATTTGGTTTCTTTGTATCAGCGGGAAATGCGCGAGGAACTGATGGAGTCACATCTGTTAGGGAACGATCTAATGTAATCAAAATAGTTCTTCCTACCAATGATAGAGGATCTTGGAATTTTTGAGGAATAATGAAATGAATGATTATAAACCGACAGATGATATGCTCAAACAGATTGAAACAAATTATACTTATCATTCTCCCAAAGGAACTCAACCAGAAAGATATGAATTAATAAGAGCACAAGCTAAAATGTTAGCTCTTACTATAGTTCGTAATAGTCCACCTAGTAGAAATCAATCCCTCGCGCTCACTAAACTTGAGGAATGTATTATGCATACTAACGCCGCGATCGCGAGGAATGAATGACTACTAATGAACTAAGAAAGAAATTTAATACTGAATTTGAAGGAAGAAATTGGCCCATGACATATGAAGTAGATAGCGCAACATATGGTAATGTATGTCAATCAATATTCGATTTTTATAAGTGTCAATCTCATGATGATACTTTACATATTAAGGTAGGACCAAATAATGGAATATTATTCAAAAATATTGAACTAATTTTGATCGAAACAAAAGAAAGGAATGAATGAAATGAAAGGAATAATCAAGAGTGTAGTAAGAAATAAGAATTATGGATTCATTAAGAATGAACATAATGGAGTTGAATATTTCTTCCACAAAGACGACTATTATGGTCATTGGGATGATTTAGTCATAGACTTTGAAAAGAAAGAAGACTTTATCAAAGTAACTTTTGAACCTAATAGAACTGAGAAGGGTCCACGCGCTTCTGAAGTCAAGAGATTGGATTTTCCAAACTAATGACTCCAAATGATCCCTATCTAACTTATTATTTTAGTGGATTCAAATTTGAATTTGGTCCCAAGAATGAGTTATTCATAATTGATGAAAGATATTATCTTAAAATAAAATATAGAGTTCAATTCAATGATAATGATACTGATTACCCATTTACAATTATAATTGAAGAAAAATATAACGAATAATTACATTATGCCACCTTGGCGAAATTGGCATACGCATCAGACTTAAAATCTGACGTTCGAAAGAACATATCGGTTCGATTCCGATAGGTGGCACTTAATTATGGAATTTAAATCAGGTGATAGAGTTAGAATGAAATATTTTGATTATTATGCTTATGGAGAAATAACTATTGTTACAAAAACAGAATGTAAAGTAATGTTTGATGGAGATTATGATCTTGCTTATTGGTATTACCCTAAAAAAGATTTAGAACTGGTAAATGAACAAAACTCAAAAGAAATGGAATGAATCAGGCAAATGCACTAATTGTGGCAAAGTCCCAGTAACTAAGTTTAAGTGGTGTTACAACTGTCGAATTAAGATTAATGGAAACTATAGATATAGAAGGAAGCAAATGAATAAAGTATATTTACTCATTAAAGGAAAATATGAAGAATACTATGAACCACATGGTCCATATACTAAGATTGGATTCGAGGGTGAAGACATAACAGTAGGTGATGATTATCATACATTAGATGAGTTGTATGATCACCGAAATACACTATTCATCGCTCTATGTAAAATATATGATAATTATATTACTCCACTAAATACTAGAGTTAAATGTTGGAAATCATACTATCATAGTGATGGAACAACTTATGATAAACATTTTATACTAGGAATGACTATAACTGAATTTGAGGGTCCACCGAAACAGATTACATATCATTTACCTAATAAATATTGGGATAAGATTAATGTCTTATCATTAGGTAAGGCACCTGATTATGATGGTCATACGTCGGATGATGTCTTGAAAAGGTTGATAGAACTATGAAACTAATTATTATAGCTGCATCCTACTCACACTTTAAAAAGTATGTAAGTAAACTTTTTCCGCATCTTGTACATACTACAAGAAATTCGCAGTATTTTATTTGTGTAGTTGATGAAACTGATTTAGATTACGTAAGAAGTATTGAGCGAAATCAATTTATTATATATCATAGTGGTAGTGCTAAATTATTTGAAATAACAAAAAATTTAAGAGAATGTATTGAAATTAAGATAGAGGAAAGAGAATGACTATATGGTATCAAACAGTAATTTTGGACAAAAGAAATTATATAATTACATATAAAAACATTGATAAATTAGATCAATTATTTTTATATCTAACAGAAGAACTTAAAAAGATAGATGTACATAAAGTTGAAATAACTAAAATGGAGATATGATGACACCCGAACAACTAATGGAATCTGGAAAGAAACTACTGAAATCTAAAGCACAAGATTATACTTCAGGTCAAACGGACAGATATGAGAATTTCACTAGGCAGGCTACAATTATGGCTTGGTTTGATGATACAACTGATCAAGCATTTGTAGGAATGATTGGAGTCAAACTAGCAAGATTAGCATCGCTGTTAGGTAGGAAAGAACCAAATCATGAATCTATAGAAGATACATTCATTGATTTGATTAATTATGCAGCGTTATGGGGAGGATACCGAACTAAGTCGGATTAGGCCAATTAATAGGCCGTCCAAATATCACATAAATCAAAGCACCAATTCCAATACTAATTTTGAGTACTGCCTCTAAATCACTATTATGAACCTGAAATATATTCAATACATGAGGTAATAACGCAAATAGTCCCAATCCAATTACACATGCCAAAATTAAGCGATAAATATATTGCATATTTCACCTCTGTAAATTTCCATACTGCTGTACGCCACTCCCGAAAAGAGCCGCCGGACCAGCCCAGGGTAAATTCTCTGGTTGCTGAGAACCAATTTCATATAAGTCTTGCATAACCATTGGAATGAATCGTTGAGTAATACTATTGTGCATTGGATTTGCAGTAGTAAAATTCATCGATTCACCTGATGGTTCTTTCATACCTGATGCTAATGACCATGCAAATCCTAATACTGGATTAACTTTACCACGCGCAAATCGCGATGCAACATCAGCCCTAGTAGATTGACCAAATTTAGGTTGTCCTAGATTATATTTAATTCCAGTTTGAGTAGATTTCATCATTCCACCTAATCCTAGTGAATCTAAATGAGGCATTAATCTCTGTGCCGCTACGATATATTGTTGAAATCCTGCATAGGGATCTAATCTAGTATTACCTACCTTTAATTTACCAAAATCTGCTGAGGCCATATCAGGTTCTACAGTTCCTCCAGCAAGACGACCTAATTGAGTAACCATATTACCAGCCGCTGCAATCGCAAATAATGATTTAAGATATTCCTTTCTAACCATAGGATTACCCATAACATAATTTTGAGGATTTAACATTTGAACTCTAGACGCAATTAATCGGGGGGAGAAGAATACAGTAGATAGTGCCTTAGCTGATGTTTCTAATTTGCCTAGATTTCCTCTACCTGATGCATTATTTATAAAGTTAGCGAGTTCCCGCGCTAGTGGAATATTAGTAGTTCCATCTGCTCCAAATACCTTACCCTGATCAATTAATGACTCAAAAGTGTCAGCACGAAGTTTATTAAGGAAAGCGACATATGCCCTATTAGACGGTCTAACTCCTGGAACTTTTTCAGCAATAGAAGACATCATACTTTCTTCTCTAGTCGAGATACTATGTAAATCAGTTAATTTTAATCCCGCATCTTGAGCGAATGATGGTAATGTCTTCCCACCAGGACCAGGACGTTGTTTAAATAATGGTTTATCAGCTATTGATTGTTGAACCTGATTAAATGCTTCTTCAGATCCCCACGCCTTAAACATAGGTATGAATGATTTCCAGAATTCAGGTTTATGAATTAATCCTATACCTTGTCTCAGGGGCGCAGACATATCCATTGATGACATAATAGTACGAGGAAAATTAATAGCCTCGGCAGCTATTGATGCTTTTTTAGCATCTATTTCTGGTCCTAATTGTTGTCTTTCTCCTGATGCTGTAGGACGAGATGAACCTACATCAGATTCCAATATTGGTTGTGGTAGTCCTTCTGACGTTTTCTTTAATCTAAAATGACCCTGATCATTAGTTCCTTGAAATTCATATCCCTGTTCTAATGCTTGTTTATATAATTTAGGATTCATATTTTCTGATTTAATAATTACAGTTTGGCCTAATGGTACTGATGGTTTAGATACAGGTGTTTCAATAGATTTTGGAATTTCAGATGAAATATTAGATTCAATAGATGGAACATGTTCCTTCATTCCAGCTAATCCACCCGCTATTTCAGCTAATCCAAATCCTCTTTCTCCTAATGATGATTCTGGACTTAATACTTGTGATGCACCATGAGCCACAACTGGAGCAGATGCTATACGACCACCCATTCTAGCAGCATTAGCTATACCTTGCATTCCTGCATTTTCAGCTAATGATGCACCTCCAGTTAATGCTGCCGTACCTAAATTAATAGGAGATGTCATTCCACTAATTACATCTCCTAATCCCTGTACTCCACCTGCTATCCCTCCATGTATGAATGCTGATGTAGGAGAACGATCTAAAGAAGGAGAATCAATATAATCTGATACTGATTTAGCGAAGCGTGAGGGAGCATCAGTTAATGGTTCACTAATACTATGCCATGCTTTACTTAACCAACTACTTTGTGGCTCAGATTCGGGCTTAGATTCATTCACAATTTTATCTTGAATAGGTTTAGATGGGGCGACAGTAGTATCAGTAGTAGGTTGTAATGTAACTTTTTGTTCTTTAGCTAATGACTCAACTTCATCATCAGTAGGTGGAGTATCGCCTTCTAATGTTAGAAATTTACCATTAGATAAATGATATTTATACTTAGGCATTTATTCCACCGTTACTTTATACTTACTCTTAACCTCTGGTTTCTTAGTTACTGGTTTGGTCGTGGTTTTAGTAGGTTCAGATTGATTAGGAGATGACAGTAATTTATTGATTTCGTCGAATTGAGTTTGAGATGGACCTGATGGACTCATATTGAAATATTTCTGGAATCCATTAGGTTGGGATGGTGGAGTTATTTGATAAAATCCATCAGGACTTTTCTGAATGAATAGTGCTAAATCAGGTCTACTATTAATCAAACCTTGAGCAGCATTACTATTTCTTACTTTAGTCTGTGTAGGTAATTCTTCTTTAATTGGTTTAGCTTCATTGATGGATTGTTGACCAGATGTTCTAGCAGCAATATTCGCTAGATTCTGATCTCCTTTAACTCCTTGCATATTTAAATCTTGATCTGCTTTTTGACTTAATAAATCAGATCGTTGATTACCTATTAATTCTTGTTTTTCTCTCGCGCTCATACCCCCAGTTGGAATAGGAGTATCTTCATTAGTTAATGGATTAATTGCATGAATAGTTCCATCATTACTCATTATGAATTTATGATTTGGATTTCTTGATTTGAAATCATACGCATTAGCTCGTTGTTGCCTAACCAATTGATCTTCATCTATATTCTTGAGTTTCGCTGTATCTACATTTGTTTTCTCTTTTAACATTCCAGACTGATAAGCTGATTTTTGAGCTAATTCATTTTTATCTTGCTCCAACGAACCTTTCTGAAATGCAGTTAATTGAGTTGGATCTTGTCTAAATACAGTATTCATTTGGGGCTGTTGAGGGGGAGATTGATTTATTTGAGAACCGATATCAGATAATCGATCAGCCCGATTACGAGCATATACATTATCTTCACGACGCCATTGTCTATCTTGACCAGTCTGTTGGAATCCTTGAGCTTGTTGCATTAATTGCCCAATTAATTGAGGATTAATACCACCAGCAGATAAATCAGGCGAACCAAATGGATTACTATCAGGTCCAGATGGATAGATATTATTCATTCTTAACTTATCAACAAATGATCCTGGCATAATTATCCTGCCATTCTCCGCATACCTTCACCAGCTAAATTTGCATTTAGTTGATTACCCTGTTGATTAATTTGATTTTGAGTTTGGGCGTGTTGCATTGCCTGATTACCGAATAATTGACTGAGCGCGGGAGTAGTTCCATATAATGATGCTTGTCCCTGTAATGCGGCTAATTGAGTCTGTTGAGGTTGTAATCTTTGTTGAGCATTAAATTGTCCAGCTTGATTAGCTGCATTAGCATTAAATTGTCCAGTCTGCATAGTATTAGCGATATTCGCTAAATTGCCTTGATTCATCATTTGTGCATTATTTTGACCCATTTGATTAGCTAGATCAGATTGCCCACCCGTAACATTTGTTAATTGAGGTGCAGCTTGTAATCTATTTTGGGCTACATTTTGGGCTATACCTGCATTAACATTAGTTACTTGATTTCCTATCTGATCACTCATTTCACGAGCCATTTTGAGTTTCGCTGCATTATATCCTGGACTGAATCCACCTTTTAATGCCCTGTTTCTATCTATATCTCTATTTGCACCCGCATAAATTGATCTAATTGGACTTATTCCACGCGCCCGAATATCTGCTATACCTTCAGGGGTATATCCACCAGTTTCGGAGAGTCCTCGCAAATTACCAATAGCCGAAGTTAAATCAGCTGACTGTTTATATGGAGATGTTTGTGGAGTAAACTGAGTTCCTCCAGTTTGCATCATAGTAGGTTTATAACCAGATAAATTAGCGTTAGTTCCAGCAGAAGCTGCTAGATTTTTATAACCTTGCATAATTCCGCCGTAGTCCTCAGCATTCTGTTGGACTCCGGAATTATACAATTTATATTGATTAGTTAATGCATTAGCTGGTGGAGGTAATGCATATGGATTAGGATTTATTCCCACTTCACGTTGAGCTTGTATTCCAGCCATTATATTATCCTAAAAAACAGAGGAATGTTCTCCACCACCTACTACTGTACCATATTCAATATAACTTGCTATAACAGCAGCCCATACACCAGATGATGCTAAGGTCCAATTAGCAGTATAGGACCCCGCGCTCGATACAATCTTACGATCAATTTCACCTGCAATACTAGTAGAAAAATCTAAATCTTCAATTACCTGAGTCCAAATAGGAGATGTTACCTCAACAGTAATTGATGCTTGATTAACTGGAATTACCATCGAAGTTATAATAAATTCATTAGCATTTAATGAAACATTGATAGCTCCTGATGATGGTGTAGTTGAATTTCCTCTCGCGAAATTACTATTATCAAGCGCGAGTACGTGATTTCCAGTCGAGACTTCTATCGCACATGCATTAATATAATTCGAGGATGACACGCAATTTATTACGATTGCATGAGTTCCTGCCGATGCATTCTGTAATCGAAATATTCCAACTACACCTTCAAGTGCATTCTGATAGAAACAATCGCGTGAATATTTGCCATCACCATCACTCACACTAATACTTTGATCAGTTCCCCCACTATGCCATGCGAATAGAGCTACGAATATAGTACTTCCAGCTAATACACTAGTAAGATTAAATGATAATGTAGTTACATTTAATCCCTGTTGCTTCGATGTAGTTTGAACTACAGAAATCATGATATTACAATAGTTAATTCAAGAACTATTCTAGTAATTGAAGTCACTGAATTTACATTGAATGCAAATACATCTCCTGCCTTAACTGATGTACTCCATCCTGTTAATGTAATATCTTCTGAAGATACCGCAGTAGTTATAGTCGGTAAGGCAGAAGCTGTAATTGTATCTGCTATAGTAGGAGGAAAATTCGCGAAGATATCTTTCCATATATCAATTACAATTGAACCAGATTGATCTGCTAATAATCTAACTCCTATAATAGTTCCATTAACAGGAAATGATTTGAATCCTTTTAATCCAGTAGTAAGAACTGATCCTCCGCCATCTATTGTTATTCCAATCTGTCTAATATTCTGTGATTGAGTCTGGCCTATTCCAAATGATATTCCATCAATACCATCAATTCCATCAATTCCACTTACTCCAGGTAATCCAGATGAACCGACAGGACCGATAGATCCTTGAGGACCAGGAATATAACTATCTTGACCATCTAATCCATCACTTGCAGTTAATCCAAATAGTATTTGATTAATTACTGAACTAGATGATCCCGATCCTGACCTAGAACTAACCACTCCATTTAATTCATTTGTGATTTTACTAGTCGCCGTAATTAATTGATATATTACTTGATATAAAGGATTATCTTTGGTTTGTAAACCTGTATTAAGTAACGCCGAATATAACCTACTCGGATCAAAACTCATCTTCCTACTTAGTAGAATTAGCCCGCCACTCCAATTTCTCCCTCTCCAGTAATGCTCAATGAAGTATTAGCAGATGCTCCACCAACTAAGAAATCAGCAGCATCCAATCGTAGAAGACCAAACCAATCAACAAAACTATTAGCCGCGACTGATAATCCAATTCCTATAACTTCAGTTCCAGCAACATTAGCACCAGTTGCACCTAAAAAGAATGAACACGTCACCGCGCCTGCAGTCTTATTCACGATTCGTATATGCCGTAATATGATATATTGACTGCTACTCCCACCATTAACTCCGCCAGTAGCAGTAGGAGGATTAAGTAAATTAGTAGTTAAAGTAGATGTTAATGCAATAGGTCCAAATCGGAATGTTTTATTTGCTGCCATATTCATCCTACCTTGGAAATTCCGAAGCAATTGGTCTTATGAAAAGTATAATCCTTGAAATAGTAAAGGTTTCATCCCTATCAGTAATTCGAACCTCTAGTTGACCACGTTGATCAATAAAATTCGCGAGGACTGTTGGTTCTCGATTAGTTAATGGTAACATAGATATTGAACTTAATTGATTACTATTTATATTATCTAAACTACGCAAATATAGTTTAAGATTACCACTTCCATTAAGGCGAATTCGCGTTCCATTAAAATGAAGAATTTCACCAATAAATGATGATTTCATGTTCCTACAAATCCAGTACGCGCGAAGATATTAGAGATACCAACATCAGAAGTCACAGTATGTAATTCCGAAATTAAGAATAAATCATCTTCTTCTGATAAAACTTCAGATTCAATTATTCGATAAGGATTCAATTGAATATCAAATATATCATCATTCATTACAAATAATTCAGTTGAACTAGAAAACAATAAATTTATTACAGATACAAATGCACTTTTAACATAAAATGTATCACTAGTTTTATTTTTAACTATTCGATAAATTCCCGACGCATCTTCATTTAATATTTCCAATATTCCTAAAGACATTGAACCGGAGAATTGAGTTCCATTTCCCTCTACAGTTACTTCAATATCTTGAGTAGTTGGAATGAATGATGAAGGAACTATAAATATTAATGATGTTGAGGTATATTCTACAATATTAGATGAAGGAATATTATATGAAATTGATCCAACTATAATATTTATACCTGATGTCCCATCACCATTATCTATAACTAATTCACTAAGATTTAATCCACTATCCGGTCCAACTGATGTAACTAATATTTGACTACCTGGTCTTAATGGTAAGGGTGATGGATTTAATGTGAATGAAAAGGATTGAATTTCATAAGTTCCTTCTATTCTTAATCCAAATATAGTTTGAATTTGTGCTATACCCAAATTAGCAACCATATGAACTTTAAATCCAAGTCCATTATTATGAATTGCTAACATAGTATGTGCTTCAGTATTAAAGTCATAAGGAAATGAACTAGTATTAGCAGTGCCATTATTTCCCGCTAATTTTTGGAGAAAATATTCACATACACCACCACCTGCTATATCGGGTTGAATATCAATCGTTGGATCAATTTCTATTGAAGCTGTAAGTGGAGTAAATCCAGTTGGAAGTGAATTAATGTTCACTCCAACAGGTGAACCATCCAAGAAAATACAATTACCAGAATTAGTAAGTCTAATTGTATCTGTAAATGTAGTTGGTACTATTAGACCTTCAGAAAATGCTGAAAATCCACTAAATGGTAAATCAACAAGACTTGTTATTAATTCTAATAAAGTTTTAACACCATTAAATTCTGATGTATAATACCAATAACCATAAATACTTCCAGGGCTTTCAGTAAATAAATCAAAAAATGGAGTACCTCCACTACTTAAAGAGGTAGGAATTATAGTAAAAGTACCCATTATAATAGATTAGCTCCTAAAATTATTTCATCAATATTATGAATAGCAACCGTATTTATATTAATTCCATATGACCATGGACCCCATCTAATTTTCTTAGGATCAAATCCATTTGCATAATTTCCTGCTAATACATTACCATTAGGTAAAACTACATAAATTTCCTTTTGAATAGGTGCGTTAACTATCTGAATATGTCTAAATTCATTTCTATCTAATGATCTCCAAAAATCCTCTATTTTCCAACTTAATTCGGGTATAACGAAACGTCCATTAAATAATGTTATTCCTTGATAAGTACACACAATAAGATAATCAACAGAGCTACCACCAGAATCAAGAACAGTTGCGATACCATGAACCGAAGTTCCGAGCGCGGTGTCTACAGTAACTATAGGCCAAGTAGAAGGATCATCATTATTATCTATAAATGAAACTGTTCTAGAACGCTTAGTCACATATAATAAATCACGTAATTCTTGTCCATTAGTAATTGGATTTCCATCAGGAGGTACTGCAATAATACCTGATATCTGATCAATCGCTTCAGGTTCACCTATAGCTGATACTAATCCAATTGAAATATCATCAAATGTTGTAAATAAGCAAAGTCTATCATGATATATAGTAAGAGCCGCTCCAGCAGGTATAGATGCATAATTATCAATTAAATGCGAAGCATCATCCAATAAATCAGCATCAAAAAATGATATATTATTCAGAAAAGTATCAGTATCGTTATTAATTGTGGCATTTGGAACAAAAAAGAATTGATATCCACTTAAGTCACCATTAAAATTAGTTATCACTTTAGTTGCTACTAAATGTCTCTTAGTTATAATAGGATTACCTGATGTTGGCACATTACCAAATGACACCGATGATAGTGCTGATGTAGGAAATGATTTCATCGCGCCTGGAGCCGTTAAATATCCACTTATAGTTTCAGCGACAAATGCGAAGATATGAAATCCTGGATCTGTAAAACCTGCCGATCCATTTGCAATCGTAAGAGATCCTGATAATGGAGATCCAGCAGCCTTTCGTGCAGGATTACCACTACCAGCATAAACATAGAGAAATTCACCCTCTAACCCTTTTTCAATATTTAATCCACCTACATTAAACGTTCCAAAAGGACTAATATATCCCCTCCCGGCATATGGAACAAACGCGAAATCAGTCATTCCATCAATTGATAATAATGGTCCATATGTAGTAGTTGCATTAACCACATGATGAATTTCACCCACTCCAGCTTCATTTATTACAAGAACTATAAGTGTATTACCATAATATGTAGGATAATTATAAATTCTTATTACATTAGATAATGGAACCGCGACATCCTGACTAATTCCTATACCATCTCTAGTTGAAAAAGAAGATGATCCCTTATATTTAACGTTATTACAATCCTGAAAATGATCTAAAGGAGTATTATCTGCGTCTCCACGGTTCCAAAGACCATTAAATTCATCAATCGTGATCGGTTGATGATCTCTATATGTAGGACTCATTTTATTCTAATTATGCGTGATATGGATGCGCATCCCCCATAGTATAGTTAAGGATTATCAGCCACTGCTTTAGCCAATTCATCTGAACCAGAATTCAAATCAGCTACTTCATCAACTACTGGTTTTAGTTGTTCTTCAGTAGCACCATTTTCTAATGCCTTAGCGACAGCAGCAGTCAAGCGCGAAGAAATACTATTAATAAGTGTAACTGCTGAAGACATAGCACCTTTTGCCTTAGCTACAGATGGTCCGATTGCATCAACTACTGGATTCATTCTTTCTCTCCTGTTCGATTGCATTATCCAATTCATTAGTAGATTCGTCCAAACTTTTAGAAACTTCATTCATTTCATTTCGTAGTGTAAAACCAACAATAATATTAATAAAAGCTATTAAATCGTCTATACCTTCAATTTCAATTTTTAACATTACATTCTCCTACTTGTCCTCCTATAGAAAGAATCATGCCATTATCAGAAAGAAGTTTAATTATATCTAAATCTTCATAAGAAGGATTAATTACATCGTTCATAAGCATTATAGAATATCTATTAGGAATCATAATGAATCTCGGTTCAATTACTTCAACTACACATATTTCATCATCTATCGAGCGCGCGATGACATAAGGTGATATTGTATATTCATTTTCTAATTGAGTTTTATATCCACCTGAAATTAATCTATCTATCGTAAATGGAGGAATGATATGTTTTAATTCAATATCACTAGTTAATTTCCGGATATGAGGTTGAGCTAATACATCGCATCCACTAATTTCTAATATTTCTTTTTCTTCGTCAGTTACAATTAATGAATAAATAAATCCCTTATTACTCTTAATTCTAGCAATATGCCATCCAGTGACTATAAAATCAAAATCAAATTCAGTTCTAACAATAAATTCTTCACCTTGACAATCAAATATATCAACACGAACTGGAGCATCAATTCTAATACTTTGAACCATTTTTAATCGACCTACACGTTCTAGACCCTGACTAGATCCTTCTACCTTACAATATATTTTATTAACTATATTTTCATACTCTGGCATAATGTTTACTGTTTCATCATCCCAACGTATTCCATTTAATCCATAAGATTCTAAATTTTTATATAATGGCTGACCTGGTGCAACAGTAAATGGTTCAACATGAGTCCTAAATGTATTAGGAAATTCTTGCATTATATCAGTTAATAACTGAATTGTATGAGTGAATGCCTCACGAGTATCACCTGGAAATCCTGGAATAACTCCTGCGACTACTCTAATTCCGGCTGATAAAAAAGCGCGTAATGCTTCGATATTTTGAGGTTCGGTTCGACGTTTATTCATTAAGTTTAATGTATCATTTGACATTGATTCTATTCCAACAAATACATCTCGACATCCTGCTTTTTTAAGTGTTTTTGCATAATCATATGTCATGTTAGCACGCATGAATCCACCCCATTTAACTGGAGTATCTAATGCTAACATTCCCTCTACAAAATCATGCAATTTACCAGGATGTCCGTTTAATAATGAATCAGTAAATTCGATATATTGAATTCCATATCTTTTTTGTAATTCTTTAATTCCTTCTACAGTTTGAATACCATCTCCAGGTCTAAATCTTTCCCAAAATTGCCATTCACTACAGAATGTACATTTATCAGTACATCCCCTAGATAAATGATATGAAACTAATGGAAGACCTATATTTTCATATGATCTAAGATGCATCTGATCGTAATCTGGAATTGGAATATTATTCATTTTCATTAGTTGATTTGATACTATATTTGAATTTGATCCACCAGAATATAATTCAAATAATGATATTTCACCCTCACCCTTGATTACATAATCTACTAATCCACTAGTTAATGCTAGATTAGCACTAGATTCACTCTGAGTAGTTTGTGGTCCACCTAATACAATTATAGGGGGATTCTTCCGTCTTTTCAAATAGGCACAAAATAATAAAGTCATTAAATAATTCGATGTCCATGTTGAACATCCAATGAATTTCGCGTCTATTCGTTCAGTTACTTCAGATAAATAAGCGTTCATACAATGTAAATAGTCATTTAAATAAACTCTAGATATACCTCGTTCTTGAGTATAATTGATAGGAAGTAAATCAAATGCATTATTTAAGTTAGTTCCATTTTTAAATGTTTTTAATAAACAGAGTACGAGAGGTAAATCAGGTATATCCATGACATACCCCTCTCCAAATACTCCTGTACTAACATATGTAGGTGCGTAAGTTGTAGGCATACCTAATCGAAGATCAATAAATGAAAAATCATTACATTTTTGATCTCGTAAATATCCTAATAGATATGCCATACCCGCAGGTGGCCCTAGTGTAGAATATGGAGGAACTACAAATAGAGCCGCCGGTTTCATGATCATTCTCCCCAAACAATTCTAGGCTTTGGGCGGTGAATCTTCGTAGCGCGCTTCTTATACATCTAATCCTCCTTACTGTGATGCCCAAATACCTGATTCTTCTATCATCCACCACTTACTAACACCATCAGACATTACAGTCATTAAATCATTAAGAACATTAGTAGCCGCAGTATTCTTAATTCCAACACCAGCCGCTGTAATAATATTAGCACCTTGATCCCCAGTTGCTTTAATACTAAATACATCAGTTCCATTTCCAGGATTAACTAGAATTTCACCTGATGCATTTCCACAAATAAATGTAAAATACATTCCAGCCAATTCTGCCGCTATTGGTAATGTAAAAACTTGAGTTGCTGAAGATTTAGTCGCAATTGTCACGCGCGGAGACATGGCGGAAGTTAATACACCAGTATCAGCTGTAGTAATTGAAACTGGTCTAGCGAATGCGCCACCATTCTTAGTTCCAGTAATAGTTTGTGTAGATAGATTATCTACAAAGAAACTCCAACTGGGAGATGCTTTAGTTCCAATATTAATATAAATAATACCATTAGTAATGTCAATTAGTAAACATCCCTTACCTAATTTACCTGCTCCAGTTCCAGAAGTTCCTGATGTTGGAGCGCCAGTATTAGTAAATATACCAATATTATTATTTGATAAATTAGATAGCCACGCCCAAATATTTACTCGATTTCCTATTACTTTCTGTAATGCCATCATCTACCTCCATTCCACTAAGGAACAGTCATTGTGACTAGAGGATCTAATTAGGAGAAGGATCTCCTTTTATATGAGGCCCTGAACGGTTTATGTCTAGTATTTATAGCTTGTCTTCCCTTAGTTCCAATACCGACTACACGATCCATAGCTAATGATGCAAATGCATTTAATTCATCTGCTCTAGTTTTATTTTCTCCAATAAATTCGGCACATAGTCCTGCATTACGATATTGAAGAAATGATCTGGAATTCAGAACTGCAATTTCGTCCTCTCCATCAGTATCAGTAAATTCAGTAAATAAGTTTCGAATATAATTCATTTTAATATCATTATCTTGATTTGAACTTAATAATCTAATTTCTTGGCTTTCCCATACATAATAAATAAATTGATTTATCTCAATTCCTTCCATATATCGTGGAAGAAAATCAACTTTTGACATTGAAATATAAGGATTAATTCCTGATTGACGTTCCCACAATATTTGTGGCTCAATTAAATCGTCAGGTAAATATGGTGTATCAACTATAGGAGGATCTGGAGAAAATCCAATAGAAGTAGTTCCAGCAGGAACTTCAATAACTGCTGAAACATTATCAACGACAGGAACCTCATTCAACTCGAAATATTCTTGAAGTTCACTCAATGCCATATTTAAATATGGTAACTGTTTAATATAGGTATAAATTGACTTACCTGAATCATTCAATAACGACGCAGATTTATCCATTACTTCGCCCGTCAGTAATACTGGACCAGCCATATTAACTCCGCGAAACTAGGTTCCCCAAAGAATATTCATTAAATAGGCTACAATTAGCAATAGTAAATGCATAATCCCCTCCTTTCTGGGTTAATTATTTAAAGAATATTATTCCTAATTCATTTATTCTCCACTATAAAAGGATATAAAAGTATATAACTAAGTTGAAAAAGCTATTCCTAATTCTTTAGCACGATCCTTATCAACTATGGCATGGCATGTCGGACATACAGGAAATTCAGAATTGCGAGGAGATCCACAAGCAGGACATTTAGTTTGTTGCATCATAGAGAAATCTTTCATCCAATCTTTTGTATTTAGATTTAGTAATTTTGCAGCCATACGCATATCATCTGATATTACAAGCGGATTTCCATTAGTCCTCGCCCATAAACTATCTGCTAATTTAACGAGCGCGGAGAAATATCTATCTTGATTAAGCTTTGCTTTATCTAATAAATGTTGGTAGGATTTCTTAAGTTCAATTAGAGTAAATGAACCTGGAATCCAAAATATTCCAGGCATACAATCACTCATATTACATCCTAATAATCCATTACAATAATCTTTAACAATTGAATCAGCCACTTGAATTGAACTATTAGGAATTTCTAATAATGGTTGTTCCTCATCTATTTCTTTCCACCAACTACTCGGACCAACAATTAATAATGATGGTTTTTCAACACTTCCAGAACTTAAATGAAATGTACCGGGTTGAATCGTATGTTTAATTTCATGAATTTCTTTTGGAAATATTGAAACAATAGTAGATTTATCTAATGGATTTACTTCCGCTCTAATTGTTCTGCGCCTCATGGTCTGAAGATTAAGAACTGACATTATTTCCTCTTTTCATAATTCCTCGGAACTATAATTGTTTCACCTGTTACTGTAGAGCCTTCAAAAGATGATTGTTCTCCAAATAATTCCTCTACTATTCCATCGATTCGCCTTCGCGCATTCTCTATTTGAGCTTCCTGTGAATTATCAGGATCAGAATATCGAGTGAGATTATGATTACTATATTGAGCGGCGTAGATAGTATTTATTATAAATTGTGCCGCTTCTAATTTTGGTGGTAAATAATCACCATTTCTATCTTCAAAAATCCAAATTGGTTCATATGAAACCTTAGTATCTGGTAATTCATCTTTATTAGTAATTGGAACAACTACTAATCGTTCTAATACAAATTTATCTTGAATCCACTGTCTGTATTTTGGTACCCATCTAGTCTCAGTTACTGATCTTAGAAATATTCCGCTCTTAGTAATATCATCATAGGTGCCATATCGCCATTCAAATTGAAACTCAGACCATACTATTCGCCATATAGGAAGCGATGATATAGTATCGATACCAAATAAATCAATTAACTGTTTATTCAAACTTTTAATAGATTCAGTCAGTTCCATACCATTTTACCTTATGTTGAGGTTCATTTGATTCAATTTGAGGTGTATTTAATCTAGATCTACCTTGTGAATCATATGAAGTATACCAATTTCCATTAATTTGATTAGGCCATATCACTACCGATGTAACATGGCCTACTTGAGCATCTAAATCACAATAAATCTTAATTCCCGCCTCGCGCACGCGCTTAAAAAATCCTATATCGTCACACCATTCATCCGATTCTAATTCACCTAATCTAATCCATGGTCTCTCTAATTTATCGAATATACTTGTCTTAATGAGAATACATCCCAATCCTGTAGCGACAACTTCAATAAGACCAGATTCATTTTTAGGTAATACTGTAAATAAACATTTTCCCATTTCATCTGCACTAGTGAATGCTAAAGGAGGATGAGGATAATTTCGCATAAGAGCGAGCGCGGAGACTATATCAACATCATGTTCTAATAATTGGATCAATAAATCAGATTTAACTATTATATCATCATCAATTAATAAAACATGAGTACATTCTTTATCAATAGCTTCCTGTATGATAAGATTTCTGTTGCGCGCAGGCGATTGTCCATGTGCTCTAGTTGAAAAGGTATTTTCAGGTTTCTCTAATAATTCAAGATAATCATAAAATGATGAATGTCTCGCCATCTCATTAGTAGGGACTCCGATCATTACTTTTATTTCCATTTCTTACCTTATTTATTTGAGCACGAATTGATTCCCAACTTCTATAATGAAATATCCCATTTTTTAATCTTTTAACTTGGGAATAAATTGATTTTCCTAATTTAATTTGATTTACTGCTCTATTTATATAAGCCATTTCATTTTTTAGCCATTTTCTTTGTTCATTCATTAGATTAAGGTCGGTTCTATTTTAATCCTAAACCGACAAGAGGATATAATGAATAGTTAGACCACTGCACCAACCCAATATTTAGCAGATGATGGATCATAGAAGAAAGTAATTGGACGATTAGTAATTGGCGTATATGCAGTCTTGATATTACCAGTAGTAACTAAGGCACCAGGAGATGCATCCGTAAAACAGAACACAAGTTCATGATACCCACTTACTGGAGGAGTAATAGTAGCAACCGCTGTAGTACCAGTAAGGAATGTTAATCTGGCTACTGGAGCAATTGTAGTAGTTGCTGCTATAGTGATTGGTAGTGGTTGTTTATCACTCTGAACTGTACTAAAATTCTGAAACAATAAGTCACTCATTGTATTCTCCTATTTAAAGTTAGTACCCCGCAGGAACTGCCAACGCATCGATGTAGGCAGTTGCCGCAGGATTATTTACGAAAGTTTGCATTCCACAAACCATATAGAAGATGTCGGCTGTGGCAACACCACCACTCGACGAACGAATTTCAAAAATCCTTCGCCCATCAGTGGTATAGAATCCTATCGGTAGGATTTCGCCACGGCCCCATACTTCATCAACTACGAAGTCTATTCTAGTTTTATCCCAGTTAAATGATGGTTTATCAGTCGCACCAGCGAATTGCATTTTATCAAAATACATATCCAGACCTTCATCTTTGGCCTGTTTCTGTATCATAATAACTGCTTGACCAATATCCTCATATGCCTGTTTTTGACATGGATGTAGCCATGCATTAGGCTTGAAGTTATTATCAATTCCTACTCTATTTCCAATCTTATTGATCGCGAGTCGTGGTAATGGTAATGTTAATGCAGATGAACCACCATTAACACGATTTGATCGGATTTCAGGCGTAGTTGATCTACTAAATCCTAACCATGTTCCAGTTGATGCATTGGAATGATGGTATGGAACTCCGAATAGTGCAGGTAATGACGCGGGCGAAGAGATACCATCAGTAACTAGAATATCAGTAGCAATTGCACCCGCTACTGCTGGAGTTACATCAATGGTAGCATTCTCAACATCCCACTTAGTAATAGTTCCTTTTCCACGTAATGTGGCAAGAGTCGCATCATATACTTGAACTACTTGACCAAATCTAACTAATCTAGCTCCGAATCCATCAGTAGTTAATGTATATGTATCAACACCAGCAGCAGTGGCAACTGTAGTGATAGTTCCAACAGCGCCAGTTCCTGCCTGCATTAATTGTGAGTCAAGTTGTCGTCGTAATTCATCTAATGCAGTAGCCGTAAGTCTCTTGACTGCGTTAGTAATAGCTTTACGATCATTATCTGTGGCCCACTGAGTTAATTTAGTATATTCAATATTCTCTGATACGAATACACTCGTAAGGACTGCTTTATCCCAAGTTGGCCCGCCACCACGTCCTAAATCTCCACCATTAGGATCAAAATATTGAAATGATCCACCTGGTCTCAATTCGAGCGGTACCCGCATTTGTCTCTGACTGATAACTTCTACATCGCACTTCTTGATATTCGCGTAGAATTTATCATTACGCTCAAATAGAGTACGAATTTTTGGAACAACTCTTTCTAATTCTAATGCTGTAACTTGTGATTCTACAACTGCCATATAATTTCCTTTATGTCCATTAGGACATTAGTCATCTGACATTAAATATTCAAGTGAAGACATGTTTCTTGGAACAGATTTGCCACTATTAGGTTTGGAGCGTGGCCTCTCTTCATTATTTTTATTAACATTCTTTTTAGTAGGAGAATCGGATTCATCATTAGTTGAAGTATGTTTACCCATTCCTTTTAAAGCTTCTTTTCGGGCCTTTTCAATGACTGAAGGCATCAGTGTTTTAGCTTTATAAAGAAAGGCAGATTTAATTTTATCAGTATAAACCTTATCAAAATCATGATCGGCTGCATTTTGCCATAATTTATCTACAATTGTTTTAAATCGCTTATCTTGATTTATGAGATCATTTAATGATTCTAATGCCTCGCGCGTCGCTTGTTTACGAACATAATCAGTCATTGATTGTTTAGGATCAATATTGGCTTCAATCGTAGCCTTATATGAATTATTAACTCGTGTATTCAAATCATTATTCGCTGAATTCAATTTATTTTGTCTGAATTTCATCTCACGCTGATTTAATTCATCTTCTTTAGTCTTGTCTGGATTAGGTTTATCAGATGATAATGATGACGGAGGAATGAAATTAGATGATGCGAATACAAATTGATTTAATATCTGAGCAGCATTTTGTAATGCCTCATTATTAGAAGCGCGACCTTCAGTGATCATTGCCATAATAGTATGTTTAATTGTATTTCCAATTACATGATGATACGCCTTCTCATCAACTTTAGATAGTACGGGAAGATAATTATCAATTATTTTATTAAACGCCTCTTGATTCTCGGACTTTACAGCTTTGAGCATCATCTCAGTGTTTCCACTGATTAGATCACGCTCAAATTTATCTAAAGTTTCTGCTTTAGATACTGCGTCCTTAGCATCACTAATTGTAGGGAGTAATTCAGTATATTGTTGCTCGCGATAATATGCCTTCTCTAGATAGGGGAAGTCTTTAAATAATTTTGGGTATTTCGCGAGGATTTCTCTACGTCTAACAGGCGTGACTAATTCTAAATCATCTTCAGATGGTTCTTCTAATTCTTCTTCTAATTCTTTTAATTCATCAATTTCGTCATCTTCTGTCTCTTCATCTTCATCCTCTTTAGATTCCTTATCTTCTTTAGATTCTTTAGATTCTTTCTTAATGGATTCATCCTTAGATTTAGTTTTCTTATCTTCTAAATCAATAGTTTCAATAGGTTCATCATCTCCAAGAAATTCAATAATATCCTCCTTATTCATCTCGGCTGTCGCCGATCCACTATCATTAGAATCGGGAGGACTCATTAATTCACTGAACTTGATTAACATTTGATTCCTCTTTTATGGGTGCCTTAGTGTCTTCACGCGGTCTTTTATTTGGAGTGACACCTGACTCCATCTGCTGTTGTTGCATAGCTTGCTGTTGTATTATTTGAAGATGCATTTTACCATGTAGTAATACATTACGATATCCATTTGGATTATCATTTTTAGCTTGTCTACCTGCTTCACTCACTATCCACTTACGACATATCTCGAATTCGACTTGATTATTATCAAAATCAGGATCTATTTCTACTGATGGCATTTCTGGCATCATTTCATCACCAGTTTCAATTGGTGCGCTGTTTAACAGTAGTTTTATCTCGTCGTATTGCTTTATAATGTCATCTTCACCAGGAACGTAAAAATCATTTAATCCTAATGATTCATGTATGAGACCAATATTTTCTGGGGCAGACATGATTTCTTGAATTTTAGGATTAACATTAGTCATTAATTTCTCAACAGTATCTTTAATTTGAGACCAAGTTAATGGTAAGTTTTCATTAGCATCTAATTCGACTTTACCAATTTTACCTTCGGTCTCGCTTTTTCTGATAAATACGTTAATAAAGTTACCATCATCATCACGTTTAACATCACGTTCGTCATCTTTCATTTCCTTAATATACATTGGAATGACTTTACCGAATATTGTCTTCCACCATATAGTAAATGTCTTCCAGGTATTCTGAAGTCGTTGTAATGACTGAGCGCGACGCATACTATATTCAGATGCAGTATCACTTCCTTCTAATTGACCACCAAATAATGATGGCGTCGCGCCTGATACTAATTGTGCCATCGATTGGACATTCTGACTAAATGGTAAGACTTCCGCTGATAATGTTGCTGTACGTAATTCATAGAATCCTTCGGATAAACTCTTACCAGATTTAGGTGTAGCCGGAAATATTCCTCCAGGAACTACTTCAGTTTGTTCATATGCTTTGAAATTAACCACGGCAGGATCTGCGAATGTCTGTCCTATACCATGTTCAATTGTTTGAAGGACTAATGAGACGAGATCATTCGTTATATCCTGAATTGATACTAATCCCTGACCAGCAGGATCGAAATGAAGGAAATCAGACAATGGATTCTCAAATAAAGTCCAACAATCATCTAATGATTCATTACATGCATGTGCAAATTCATCATTAACGAATATCGCTTTGACTCCATCGGGGAATTCTTTTTTCAGCGAAGCTGAATCGTCTGGTTGTAATATATTGAATTTGGCAGGACGAATCCATGCCTTATTGACAGTCACAACATTTAATGGATATTCCCCTTGATATTGAGGACTGAGACGACCCCATTGATCATATTGATTATATGAACCTGGATTACCACCCTTAATTGATTTTAATAATTTCTTATTACCATGTAAATGTTCAAATTCATTTACTACTAATGAGTAATCAGTTTCTTCTGAAAATATGAGATATGGTACTTTTTTCTGAGTCTTCGCGAAATTAGGTATCTTTACATTCAATCCACCATATGCCTCCAAACACATACGTGTCTTTGGTAATGATGTTATCCCGACTAGTCTGGTTACGATTAATTTCTCTCGACTAATTTCAGGATCCATCATTTGCATACATGCAGGACATAAATCCTGTCCACTCATTAGTGTATAATGTAATGATGCATCTTCATTATCGGGCATGAATTCATCTAATTCATTATTCCGTAACTCCGATCCGTCATTCTGCGACTGTGCAGGTTGTTGGGATGGTAATTCCTGTGACTGTTGATTTGGTAAACTCGGAATCTGGGGTTGATTCTGAGAGTTTTGCATACCCAATTGAATAGTAGGGTCTTGTGAAATCTCTTGTTGAATTTGATTAGGATCAGTTGGAGAAACAATAGAGTCCGATATAGTATGACCACAATTAGAGCATGTTGTAATTTCATGATCTTCAGTTGTTTCATCATATTCCTTTGATTCATATGTTTCGTCAGATTCAACTGGATAACTATAACAAGCTACCATTCCTTCAGTACAATAAACAAAGAGCGCGTGGAGCCATAATAAACTTACATTATTGTGACGATAAACTAATTCGGCTATTTTATCCCCGGCTTTCGCGGTGGCTAAATCAAGCGTATCATCAGCGTTATCAGGGAAACATTTAATGGATGGTACTGAAACTGAAAGAGCAGCAATGATTGATTCTAAATATGCCTTAAAAACATTAATAGGTTTATCGTAATATGATTGGTCTGAATCTTGATCTGCTGTTTCATCCCATATACGCCAATCATGTGCTACTTCACTATACCAAACTCTATTAAATCCTTCCCATAGTAATTTTAGTCTTCGCCAATTTCTAATCTGTCTTTCTCTTACGGCAGTATCCTCCTTTTGACAGTCATCATAGACTGCCTTTAATAGTCGCTGTGTCTCCTCGGAAATATTCTTAGACATTTATTTTCGATTCAATAGTTCGAATGATGGTATACCACGTTCCATCGATCTTATTTGTTCATCAAATTGAGGATTGCCATATGCTGATTGTAATACTCCACGTCTCTTTTGAATCTCTTGAATTTTTTCAGCTGCTAATTTAGTATCTACTGATCTAGTAATTCTAGGATCATTTAATCTTTCCTGAGCTAAATTAGCTAAATTCTCATTTATATTAATTCGATTAGTTACAGGAGCACCTGGATAATTTCTTTGCCCACTATTACGTGCATTTATTTCAAAAGGATTTTGTTCATATCCACCTAACTTATGAGCATTAATATATAATTGTTGAGTATCACTATTTCCTAATGCCTGAGCAGCATGAGTTCCTTCATGAAACACCATATTACGTGCAGCATCTAAATGTGGTGCAGCTTTTTCTCTACCTAGTTTAGTAAATTTAGTTAACATAGGTTCTGCTACTTTTCCACCTGGAATTTCTAATGAGGCATTTGCGCCTCTTACATAGGATTCACCGGCAGTAGGTTTCATATGAGCAGCTATGCGAGGATATTTATCCGCAAATTCATGTAATGCTAATCCAATATTTTTTGGAGCATCATCTGCTGCTTCTCTAAATGCATTAGTCCCTAATATTCTTGCTCCACGATTAGGAAACATACTAATTCCTTGAGCCATATCACCAGTCATTCCTGGAATATTTTGAGTTAATTTAGATAGATATGGATCAGGATCTCTAGTTTGTTGAAATAATTTATTAGCTACATATTCTCCAGATGATGCATCTTCTGGACTACCCATTCCTAAATATCCCTTTAAGGCTCCGACTGGAGCATCTATAGCATTACGTGCATATTGTTTCCATAGCGGCTGCGCCGCCTGTTGTTGTCTAGCAATTTTATCTTGATTTGATGTATCTATATTTGGATCAGATTGAGGAAGATTGAATCCCAATCGTTTCAAGATCGAACTAGATGGACTAGTATTAGGCATGATTACTTAGATGATTTAGCGAATTTAGACATAAATGATTTAGATGGTCCAGTATCTACTTTCGATTTATATTCTTTCTTATCCTTTGACTTAGATTTTTCAGACATCATAATCGCGATAGCTTGTTTTCGATCCTTTACTTTAGGACCATGTTTACTCCCACTATGTAGTTTGCCATGTTTAAATTTATGCATGACTTCTTCAGCGGGCATCATTCACTCCTAATCAAGATGACCTATTAGATTCGGCTACATCCAATTCTTTTTCGAGTTCCTCTAATGTTGGAACTTCAGTTGATTTCATTAATTTTGCTTTTTCTCTATCTTCTGCTTCTAACATTTGCCTGCGAACATTCCAACTTATATTCTTAGGTCCGATTGGTTTTAATTCATTTATATCGATTGGTTTAGATTCAACTGGTTTTTCTAATATTCGATCTAGTAAGACCTTATTTTCTAAACGAACTACTTCTAATTCATGTCTGAGTATTTCACATGAATTACAGATTAATGCCTCGCGCTTTTCATCAATACAATGGGGGCAGTGGGGCGCGAAGAAATGATGAATGAAATTAATCATGATAAGGTGAATACATAATCTGTTGCAGAAACGAATACACTAAATGTAGTCACACCCACTAGATCGAAATCTTTTACTTCACTACCTGCACTACGAAATTGTACTTTCTTACCAGCTAAATCGATATTCACATTAGTAAGATTTTCTAATCTTAATGCAGTGTTTTGTGATGCTATTCCTGTTTTAGCAGTAACTATAGCTCTACTCATTGATTATCTCCGATTATGATGATATCTACTAACCATCTTTACTGTTTCAAATGACTCGATATGTCTCATATTCCTATAGTATGCAGTCCAATCTCCCTCATTATTAAGTTTCGATAATAGTTCGGCTTCTTTCTGGACTCTAGTAAATTCATCAGATGCGTCATTAAAGTAGGATTCAGCAGAATCTAACGCATATCTTAAGTCATCATATGGATCGTCACCTTCAAATTCGGCAACATCCTCTGCTGGCTTACCATCTGAACTCTTTCTATCATAATTACATGCTTTAATACTGTCTATCATTTGAGGACAGCAATTAGGATGTCCATCGTGCGACTCACCGTCGCAAAGGAATATTTGTAATTTAGGTATATTAGTCTCGGGTTCAGGAAGATCGAATAATGACATATATGATTTATATTCCTCTAAACCCTTAATCCGCAGGATTCGATGAGCATATTCATCATTATATTCGATCTTCTCTGATGATGGAATGACTGGTTTGGGTTTCCATCTTAAATATTCATGTAATAACATTTTACCAGCGACTCTTGACCCCGCGCTATTATTAGATAATTCTATTGGTCTTCCAATGGATTCTTCTATTTGTTGTTGAATTGTATGTTCTTGTCCTCTATCTTGCGATGCTGATTTACAGAATTTAATAACGCGAGGAAATTCTTGATCAATGTAGCTCTTAACGATAGGCGCCCAATCAGATATCTTAGTTTTAATCCAATATATTTCTCGATATAAATAAACTCGTTTAGTTGGTGAGACTGCATAGAATCCGATATATGTCATGGCGGCGAATCCCCAATCCCCTATAACGAATTTGGGCCACCATGATGGAATCTCAAATGGTTCGACTACATGTAATGCATTAGAAGGCTCATCGGGATATTTTTTATCACGAAATTCATCGAAGACCTGACCTAAATACGCGGACCAATCGCCGAATTTCTTAGCTTTTTTCTCGGCTTCAGGTCTACCTTCTAGTGATTGACTATATAATGGATCAATGTTATCAATATTATCGACTAGAGTCGCGTGGATATAAATCCTTTTATTCCCACCCTTACCTACGATTATTTTCTCACCTTTAGGATATGGATCTACAAATCTTTTCTTAACAAATGTATGCCCAATACCACCTGGCATACCGGCTCCTCTAGTAATGGAAGGTAATCCACTATCTTTCGGTGCTCTATTCCTCTCAAATGCTATATAAAGATATATGTATTCGGTACTATTAGTAAGTTCGTCTGGAGTGAATAGGGAGATTTCCATGGAATCGTAATTATGGACATCTTTTTCCTGTTCACAATGCCCTAAGAAAATCATCGCGCCTGCATTTCCTCGAATACCTGCACCATATTGATCTTCGCGAGGGAATGTCCAGACCATATCAGTCTGATTAAATGTGGCTCCAAACTTACTGTATAACTCGCGTGATCTAGGAACAATTTCCTTCTTAAGATCAGGATAGGTACGACGCATAAACACTTGCTTAAACAATGGATTCTCGTGCCATCGATTAACTAATCCATAAACAAGTAATACATCAGATTTACCAGACCCCGCGCCTCCACCATAAAATCCTTCTTTTATTGTAATTGGGAGCGCGAGGAATAGAGCCTGCTTCTTATTAGGTTTCCAATGATCTTTAGAAAAAGACATTTATTTCACTCATGATTATTCAGGAGTCCCACTAATTGTACCCGCAGGAATATATCCATCAGTCTGTAATCGTTGATATATCTTTTTGACCATTGATGTCGATGTATTATTTCCAGTATTAACTTGATTAAGTAATGTAGCCCCAGTCGGTTGAGAAGGATGATCTGATGGTGCAGGAGTGGGATATGTAGCTGATTGTGCTAGACCATCATTTCCTATCCATTGAATTAATATTGATTTTTGATCAATATCAAATGTGACCCGTTGAATACGGAAATTAGTTGTATTAGGTTTAGTTAATGGACTAGTTAATGTGACTATTTCTTGTCCATTAATTCCAATCATATATCCTAATATAACTGCAAATATAATCGTTGATATAAATTTCATGTTAACTCCTAGTAACCGAGACACTGATAAGCAAGAACATCTCCAGCTACGAATGTACCTGCTAAAATAACTGTTGTTGTAGTAGATGTTGCACGAACTAGATTAGCTGTTGTTTCATTAGTAACCATACATGATGGAGCATTAGTCCATGCTACGTTGAATGTAACAGTACATGATGTACCACCTACTGTACCAGTAGTTACTTTACCAGCTACATCTGTTCCAACTAATGTTGCTGCCGTAGTTCCACATGATGCTGCTGATGTATTAGATACAACGGGTGCAGTACCATTTCCTAAAAATTTAGGTGCTATAGGAGGACCACCAAACGTAATATTACCTGATGTAATAGGGATACTTATAGCTGCAACTGGTGATGCCTCAGTACCACCATAATCTAATGACATTACTCTAGCTGTGCCAGTAGATGAACCTTTCGCCGCGCCAATCCGAATCTGATTTGCAGTCGTGATCCAGTCGTGTTTTAACCATTCACCAGCGGTGGTAACAGTAGTGAAAGTATTATAGACACGAAGATTCATCGCCGCTGTACCGGCGCGAATGCCAAGTATTCCCGCGGTATCTCTATATATTCTGGTATCGCCTAATGTTGTAGACGCTATACTAGTACCCCAAAAAATTGGAGTAGTAGAATCTATACTAAGACCCGCTGCACCACTAATTAAAGCTGCGCCACCAGCAAATGTTGTATTACCTGTGATTGTTGCAGCGCCAGTGATTGTTACTAGATTTGCACCACTCGCGGTAGCTACCTTAAATACACTCGTAGAAGCTATCTGTAAATCTAACAACATTGATCCTAGAGTACTTGCTGTATTAGTGATATTAAGTTTTATACCAGTAAATGTTATAGCAGCATTATTCCATGTTTGTGTTGCATCAATTATTGGAAATGATGCAACAGTTTGGGTCGCTCCATTTATTGTTAATGCTGATGAGCCTACTACGCCTGTTAATGTAACTGGAGCGACTAATGTTGGCCCAGTATTAAATACTGCGAGACTTGTTCCTGTTTCATCAGTTAATGCTGTAAGTAAATTAGCAGATGAGAATGAACCTAATGATGCCGCATTACCTACTGAAGTAACCATTCCAGTAAGATTAGCATTAGTTGTAACATTTCCCGCGGTTAGTCCTGCGGCTGTTCCAGTCACATTAGTCATTACACCTGATGTAGGCGTACCTAAAATTGGTGCAATGAATGTAGGTGTATTATTGAATACTAATAGACCAGATCCCGTTTCATCAGATATTACTCCTAATAATTGGAGAGATGTAGTTGCACCAAATTGTGCTAATGTCCCTGCTGTTGTTGCTAATCCAGTTGTATATGCTGATGTTAATGTAGTACAGGTAGGAACTCCCGCAGTTGATATTGCAGTAACGGCTTGATTAGTACAAGTTCCGCCTGTAACTACTGCTGCTGGTAAATCCGCAGTAACTAAAGCGCGAAAAGCAGGAACGGCTGCACCTCCTGATACAGCCGATGCAAATACCTTATTAGCAGTTTGAGTAGCTAATGCTATATCTATAGTTCCTGCGGTTGTGATTGGATTTCCAGTTACAGTGAATATATTAGCTGCTGTTAAATCTACACTTGTTACTGTTCCAGATCCTACTCCACCTCCACCAGAAGAATTATTCCTCGCGGCTGTGGTAGTTCGTCGAATTACAGTTGCAGTTCCTGATGTATATGCAGTGAATACTACACGAACTGTAGTTAATCCAGCTACAGGAACAGTCCATATTCCATTTCCAGTCGTAGTACTTACTGATGTAGTGGAATTAACTGGCATTACACCTAATGAAACGAATGTAGTTCCATTAATAGATGATTGAAATGTTACTGTACCTACCCACGTTCCAGTAATTTGAACTCCTAGTGAACCTTGGCCCGCTACATTTAAATCAATACATCCCGCGCCTGGACATACTGTAGTAGTAATTGATTGTGTCCATCCTATTACTGGAATTAACCATAATATAAATGTTAGGAAAGATCGTTTCATTTCTTATCCTCTGATTGATCTGGAATCCTATCCTTGAAAGTTAATGTATTCCAATCAAATACTTGATTATCTTTTGGTTTCATGGTATCTCTAAATTCATTTAATAATGATTGTTGTTCCTGAGATAATTCTTTATTAGTTATAGAAACTTGACACTGTAATAATTGGGATCGTAATTGAAATATTTGTGCTCTCATTCGTTGATATTCAGTTAATTGATTTTCTGTATTTTGTCCAACTAAAATCAATGGACTAATCAACATAACTATAATAAATAAACTATTCCTTAGAATAGATGACATCGAATGTGTCCTCGCGAATTGGTTGAGGCGCGAAGAATACAAATGTAGGACTGGCTACGCCACCATTAGGTGATTGAGATTCTGGTTCCATATTCTTGATAATGACTGACATATCCTTGGCTATGCCTGCGCATTCAGTCGCCTTCGATGATGCCAATTTTTCAGGAGTTATATTATGTAATGCCTGCATTAATCGGTTCCTAGCCCGATTACTTACTCTAAGTTTAGCTTCGTTAATATGGGATTTATTAGGAGTTTTATCATAAGATTTAGTAGATGTTGATCCATTTGCATATGCTGATACAGATGATGGACTTATTCCAAATTGATTAGCGAGCGCGAGGCCATCAACTCTACCATTAATCTCAGATGTCTCTCCTATAATTTTTCGCAATGAATCTGGAACCTGAACATTCCCTAGACCTCGACCTGATTCAATGTCATTAATTATCGCTTCATTGGACTTAGATGGAACTATATTCAATCGATTTTTTTCTAATTCAAAATCATTATCATTTACTATACCCATTCCCATATATCTATCCTATATGAATGAACGAAGTAAATCGATTAAGTCGAGACAGTGATAGTGGCGATATGAGATGAGATACTATAAGTGACTGTGGCTATAGTCCTTAGATCGAAATCAGTTGTTTTAGGGGTATTACCTACTACATTAACAACCCTTAATACATTACTTGCTATTAGAAAACTAATAGAAGTTACATTAGATAGGACTAACGATGTCACGGTAAGGCCCGGCCCGATTTGACCAGTTACTGTTACGGTGTCTACTGCCATTCGCTACGCTCACTTTCATTTAATTTCATATCATTTATCTCAATGTATTAAATGAAATGAAATAAAATTGAATGAAATGAATGAAATGAATTATCTACCTTCTGATGAATAGGGATTATTACCAACACCACCTGTTTTCTGATGATTAGTTCTACCAAAATAGAATCCAATTACTGTAAATAGAACATTAGTCATAAATATGAAAGCTGTCTTATCTTCACTACCCGCTTGTAATGATAACTTAACACTAGCATATATAACTGATCCAGTCACGGTTAGTGCAATTAATGCTTGGGTGATTTCCCATATTGCATTAATTAGTCTTTGTCCTAATGCTCGTTTGGATACTTCCTCAACTGATAGAGTTGCAACAGTAGCGGCAGCTTGAGCCTTGATTGTATCTATTTCAGTATGAATATCTTTTAGATTTGTATCCATGGACTTCGTCCATTTATATTAGAAATGAATCATGATAGTCTAGATCTTGGTATTCCGTATATTTTCATTTTATAGTTGATGACTCTATCACTTAATCCTAGGCTAACGCCTGCAAGATATTGATTTCCATTATGATATGCTAGTGCATTTAGTATTGCATTTCTAATTACTATATCTAGTTTGATTGGAATAGGGACTGATATCCAATTGTCATTTTCATCCTGATATTTGGTCCTCATCATAATGATTAATTATATTCATATTAAATATTGAATTAAATTAATTAATCATAATATAATCAATAATATTGTGTGAATGTTCAGTCGGTCTATCGAATGATTCATTCTAGCACAATTCGATGATTCAGTCAAGAGAGACTGAACATTAGATTATATTAATTAATTTAGAGAGAACTATTGATTATATTATATATCTGATGATATGGAACCATAATTATGAGACTCTAATTATTATATGTATAAGATATTTAATTTCGATGTCGCCCCTAGTGTTCACTAAATGGAACCACCTATAGAGGGGTACTCTATGGTACTCTATATGACACGAGAGTATTTGATGGACATTGGCATGAGTTATGAATTGGTATGATTATTGCCTATGTAATGATATAGAACATAATAGTTGGCATGACTATTGACCGTCATGAATCGTGCCATGATTAGTTGGTACATGGTATGCATTAGCACCAATCGTGCCATATTACATAGGCAGACATTATATGACATTATATGACATAGACAGACATTACAAATTCGAAACGACTCAAATGAACTGATTCGCAAGTCATTGATTCTAAATAAGTTACAGTTTATTTTTGACTTACGGTCATAGTCAGTGGATTACGATTTTGGTCACATAATATTATGAGATTCGTGAAATCCCTAGCAAATATGAAGATTGGACTTGGCATCTATGATGCTATAGTATACAGTGGCAATGACGCCACGAAGGAGAGACAAAATGGAAACCAAAGTCGGAAAGTTCTCATTCGCGATTCCCGAAGGACATTCGGAAGCTGGCAAGAAAGTTGAAAAGACTTTCGATTACACTCAGGTCAATACCGAGACTGAGGCTACTGAGGTTATCACTTCCAAAAAGTGGAATCTCGTGACGATGGTGAACGATAATCTGAAGGCTAATGCGCGCAGCTCGGCATATCAGGCTGCACTACTGCCATACAAGCCTAGCGAGGTGTCGGCTGAAGATATTCAAGAGCGTATGATTCGCGATTTCATTCGCCTTGGATTCTCAGAAGATGTTGCACGTAAACAGGTCCTGGGAATGCTCGCAACTAAAGCTGAAACCGTCACCGTCGAATCAGTGTAAGGATAGACTCCTGGTCAAGAGTATAAACTGACCATTCCTACCTAATTTCCTTCCATTAAATCCAATCAAGTCATTAATCGAATAATATCATATAAGCTATGCTGATAATGAATTGCTCAATAGACTATCATTCTTTTAAATTTAATAATTGCTTAATGTATAATATTAAGGATTATTAATATTATTTACTATTCTTTCGCTCTCCTCCTCCCTCCTGTCCCTCGGTCAGTAGTACGCCCACCTTTCAGATACCTAAAGAGGACACCGGATCACATGCAATTATAATACCAGGAAGGAAAAGGTTTTTTATTTTTTTTTTTTTTTTTTTTTTTTTTTTTTTAATTTTTTATTTTTTTTTTTTTTTTTTTTTTTTTTTTTT
>Ga0134122_10000093_pt1 | contig 48120 bp, 38 predicted proteins | sample KB302_FD_96461 | JGI IMG/M metagenome (GOLD analysis project Ga0134122, IMG submission 96461) | Terrestrial soil microbial communities without Nitrogen fertilizer from Kellogg Biological Station, Michigan, USA - KB3-0-2 | ecosystem: Environmental > Terrestrial > Soil > Unclassified ... | reverse complement strand
GACCCAAGAAACTGGGACATGATCTCGTTGGCAAGAAGCATTCCTGCCCGTGAGAGCCGCAAAAGGCGCCCATCATAGATCACTAGGCCGGCCTCCCGGAACCGCTCCAGGGCAGATCCGTAAATCCCCCAGACGTCCGCGTCATATCGGGTTTTGACGGTATGGACGTCGATGCCGCGCGCCAGGCGGAGGCCCGTGAACAGTGCTTCCTCGAGCGCCTCGCGGCGACTTAATTCGCGCTTCTCGACGCCGGGCTGACCTCCGGACGCGACAGCCGCGATGTACTCCGTAGTCGACGACAGGTTCTTCCAGCGGACACCCCGGCGGGTGGAGTGCGCGCCGCAGCCGAAGCCAAGCCACTCGCCGTCGGCCCAGTATTTGAGGTTGTGGCGCGACTCGCGTCCGCGCCGCGCGACGTTGGAGATCTCGTATTGCTCGTAGCCGGCGGCGTCGAGGCGCGCCATCGCCTCGAGGTACATCTCCGCCGCGTCATCGTCGGGCGCGAGCGACCATTTCGACCGCGCCATCGCCTCGCGCAGCGGCGCGTTCGGGTAGAGCTCGAGGATGTAGAGCGAGGCGTGGTCGGGGCCAAGCGCGATCAGCGCGTCGACCGATTCGAGCCACTGCGCGATCGTCTGCTGCGGCAGCCACATCATCAGGTCGAGCGAGACGTTGTCGAAGCCGGCGGCACGCGCCATGGCGAACGCCTCGGCCGCGCGCGAGGCGGAGTGCAAACGGCTCAGACGCTGCAGTTCCTCGTCGCGGAACGACTGCACGCCGTAGCTGAGGCGATTGACGCCTGCGTCGCGAAACGCGGCGAGACGCTCCGGCGTGACCGTTTCCGGGTTCGCCTCCATGGTGATTTCGGCGTCGCCCGCCACGGCGAAGGCGGCGCGGCACGCCGCGATGATGGCGGCGATTTCCGCTGGCTCGAGCAGCGAGGGAGTTCCGCCACCGAAATAGATCGTGTCGGCCGGCGCGCGGCCTGTCCCGAGCGCAGTCGAGGGGTCGCCCTGCGACGCAATCTCGCGCAGCAGCGCCTGCACGTACTGCTCCTTCAGCGAGGCGTCAAAGAGGCCGCGGTTGAAGTTGCAGTAGTTGCAGATGGCGGAGCAGAACGGGATGTGGACGTAGAGTCCGAGCATCAGTCAATGCTAGCTGCCGGCGCGCCCCCCCGGCCACTTGAGGTCGGCGCGCGCGTCGCGTTCACGCGGCTTCAGCTGCGCGCGCGCCTGCCCCGCCGACTTCTGGGGCATGCCGCCGCGGGCACGGTTCTTCGGCGAGGCGGGCGACGAGTCCTGCCAGCGCGCGATGTCGCCGTCGGTCGGGTGCGGCCCCACTTCGCGCGTGTCGGGGCCGTCGATGCGGACCCAGTCGCACATTTCCTTCAGGCGCGATCGGATGCGCAGGCCGAGCTGCAGCGCCACCGACTGCGGCTCGGTGTTCTCGGAATCCGTGAGGTTGGTGGTGAACACCGTGACACGCCGCTCGCTGTAGCGCGTGTTGACGACGAGCCCGAGCGTCTCCTCGACCCACTCGGACTTCTTCTCGGCGCCGATGTCGTCGAGGACGAGCAGGTCGGCCTCCAGCACCGGCCGCAGCACGCCGAGCTCGGTCGCCTCGGCGTGGCTGGTGTAGGTGTCGCGCACCAGCTTCAGCAGGTCGCGGGTCTCGAAGAACACCGCGCGCGCGCCCTTGCGGCTGATCGCTTCCTTCATCAGCGCGACGGCGAGGTGCGTCTTGCCGACGCCGTTGTCGCCGAAAAACAGGAGGCCGCGCTCGACGACCGGGAACTGATCGACGAGCCGCGTCGCGCGGCGCAGCGCGTCGCGCTGGCTGTCGGTGTGCGCCTCGAAGTTCGAGAGCTCGCAGTGCAGGTAGCGGCGCGGGATGCGCGCGCTCTTCAGCAGCGATTCGAAGCTGCGCTGGTGCCAGCAGTCGCAGCGCGTGACCCGCGCGACACCGTCGACCTCAATCGTCTTCCATCCGGTGTCATCGCAGATCGGGCAGGGCACGACAGGATGGTAACTCGAAAGCGCGAACGTCGTTTGCCCTACTTCGAGCTCTTGGCCTTCGGCTTCTCGGCTTCGTGCGGCGGCGGCGTCGGCGGATTGCGGCGCACGAGATCGGTCGGCGACGACTTGACGAGCGCGGTGCCGAGCCGCTGCTCCCAGTCGTCGATGCCGCGCGCGAGCTCGCGCTTGACGTAGTCCATGAACTCGTTGACCTCGCCCTGCATCTGCTCGATCTTGCGCCGCATGTTGAGGATGATCTCGACGCCCGCGAGGTTGACGCCGAGATCGCGCGTCAGCGTGAGGATCGTTTCGAGCTGCTCGAGATCCTCTTCCGAGTAGAGCCGCGTGTTGCCTTCCGTGCGCGACGGCTTGAGCAGCCCTTCGCGCTCGTAGAGCCGCAGCGTCTGCGGATGGATGTTGTACTTCTGCGACACCGCGCTGATCATGTAGTACGCCTTGCCGCCGGCCCGCTTCGCCATCGCTTACTCGCCGAACGACTCGCGCACGTTCTCGCCGTTGATGCGGCCGAACTCGCGCAGCAGTTCCTTCGATCGCTCGTCGAGCAGCCTCGGCAGCACCAGCTTGACCTCGACGACGAGGTCGCCGCGGCGGCCGTCACGCGTGGAGGCGGCGCCGCGCTCGCGCAGGCGGAAGCGCTGCCCCGACTGCGTGCCGGGCGGCACGCGCACCTTCGCGCCGCCGTCCGGCGTCGGGACGTCGATGCGCGCGCCGAGCGCCGCTTCGTGGACGGCAATCGGCACCGTGATGAAGAGGTCGTCGCCTTCGCGGTGGTACAACGGGTGCGGCGTCACCTGCACGGTGATATAGAGGTCGCCGGCCTCGCCGCCGCGCTGTCCGGCGTTCCCCTTCCCGGCGACGCGGATGCCCTCGCCGTCGGCCACACCGGGCGGAATGCGCACCGCCACCGACTCGGCGCGCGTCTGGTGCCCGGTTCCTGCGCACGGCTCGCACGGCCGCGGACGCTGCTGGCCGCCGCCGCCGCAGCCGGGACAGCTGCGCGTGAAGACCATGTGGCCGCGCACCGTCCGCACCGATCCCGCCCCCTGGCACACGAGACACGCGCCCGTGCTGACGCGGGTCACGCCGGTGCCGGCGCAGGTGCGGCACGTCTCGCGGCGCGTGACCGTCACGGTGCGCTGCGTGCCGTTGAACGCGGCCTCGAACGAGAGCGCGAGCGTGTGGTGGAGGTCGACGCCGCGCTCGGCAGCGGGCCGCTGCTCGCCGCGCGACGTGAAGACCTCGGCGAACAGATCGCCAAAGGTCGCGGCGTGGTCGCCGCCGCGGCCGGAGAAGTCGAACCCCTCGAACCCGCTCGTGCGGCGCCCGTCGCCGCCGGCGATCGGCGATCCCGAGTCGTAGCGCGAGCGCCGCTCGGGATCGATCAGCGTCTCGTAGGCCTCGAGAATCTGCCGGAAGCGGGCTTCCGCCGTCCGGTCACCCGGGTTGATGTCCGGGTGATACCGCCGGGCGAGGCGCCGGTAGGCTCGCTTGATCTCCGACTCCGTCGCGCCGTGCTCGAGACCGAGGATCACGTACAGGTCCACCCTCTATTTCTTCTCCTCGTCGACGACTTCCGCGTCGATGACGTCGCCTTGTGCGGCCTGGCCAGGAGCACCCTGAGCCCCAGCACCTGCTGCACCCGATGCACCCTCTGCACCCGATGCACCCGCGGCCGAAGCCCCCGCGTTCTTGTACAGCGCCTCGGCCGCCCGGTGCTGCGCCTGCGTCAACTGCTCCATCGCGCGGTTCATCGCCGCCGTGTCGTTGGACGAGATGGCGCTCTTCAACTGCTCGATCGCGGTCTCGACCGCCGCCTTGTCGCTGCCGGCGAGCTTCGCACCCATGTCCTGCACCATCTTCTCGGCGCCGTACACCGCCTGGTCCGCCTTGTTGCGCGCCTCGATTTCCTCCTTGCGCCGCTTGTCTTCCTCGGCGTGCGACTCGGCGTCCTTCATCATCCGCTCGACCTCGTCCTTGCTGAGCCCGCTCGACGCGGTGATGGTGATCTTCTGCTCCTTGCCGGTGCCGAGGTCCTTCGCCGACACGTTGACGATGCCGTTGGCGTCGATGTCGAAGGTGACCTCGATCTGCGGCACGCCGCGCGGGGCGGGCGGAAGGCCAACGAGCTGGAAGCGGCCGAGCGTCCGGTTGTCGCGCGCGAGCGGCCGCTCGCCCTGCAGCACGTGCACCTCGACGCTCGTCTGGCTGTCGGCCGCCGTCGAGAACGTCTCGCTCTTCCGCGTCGGGATCGTCGTGTTGCGCGGAATCAGCGTCGTCATGACGCCGCCGAGCGTTTCGATGCCGAGCGACAGCGGCGTGACGTCGAGCAGCAGCAGGTCCTTGACCTCGCCGGCGAGCACGCCGGCCTGGATGGCCGCGCCGACGGCGACGACTTCGTCGGGGTTGACGCCCTTGTGCGGCTCCTTGCCGAAGAGGTCCTTGACGATCTGCTGCACGCGCGGGATACGCGTCGATCCGCCGACGAGCACGACCTCGTCGATCTTCGACGGGTCGAGTCCCGAGTCGGAGAGCGCCTGCTTGGTCGGGCCGACCGTCTTCTGCAGGAGGTCCTCGACGAGCTGCTCGAACCTGGCGCGCGTCAGCTTCATCTGCAGGTGCTTCGGCCCGGTCTGGTCTGCGGTGATGAACGGCAGGTTGATGTCGCTCTCCATCACGGTCGAGAGCTCCATCTTCGCCTTCTCCGCCGCTTCCTTCAGGCGCTGCAGCGCCATCCGGTCCTTGCTCAGATCGATGCCGTCGCTCTTCTTGAACTCCGAGATGATCCAGTCGATGACGCGCTGATCGAGGTTGTCGCCGCCGAGGTGCGTGTCGCCGTTGGTGGCCTTCACCTCGACGACCCCCTCGCCGACCTCGAGGATGGAGATGTCGAAGGTGCCGCCGCCGAAGTCGTAGACCGCGATGGTCTCGTCCTTCTTCTTGTCGAGCCCGTAGGCGAGCGCCGCCGCCGTCGGCTCGTTGACGATGCGCATCACCTCGAGGCCGGCGATCTTGCCCGCCTCCTTCGTCGCCTGCCGCTGTGCGTCGTTGAAATACGCGGGGACGGTGATGACGGCCTTGGTGACCGCCGAACCGAGATATTCCTCCGCGGCCTGTTTGAGCTTTTGCAGGATCATCGCGGAGATCTCCGGCGGCGCATACTCCTTGTCGAGGGCCTTGACGCGCACGTCGTTGCCGGCGGCCGTGACGGTGTACGGCACCATCTTCATTTCCTCGGTGACCTCGTCGAAGCGCCGTCCCATGAAGCGCTTGATCGAGAACACCGTGTTCTCGGGGTTGGTCACCGCCTGGCGCTTCGCCACCTGGCCGACCAGACGCTCGCCGGTCTTGGTGAACGCCACCACCGACGGCGTCAGCCGGCTGCCTTCCGGGTTCGTGATGACGACGGGTTCCCCGCCCTCCATCACGGCCACGACGGAGTTGGTGGTGCCCAGATCGATGCCGATGATTTTGCTCATGTCGTCGCGTCCCTCTGACCTGACTTTAGGCTGTTTCTATTATTAAATCTGAGTGAAGTGCAGTCAATTTTGCATTGCACGATGCCGCTAACCTGCTTCGTTTCTTCGCTATACTGACAAGCAGTGCAAGAACAGCAAGACCCCGCGCAGCCGCAAGAACAGCAAGATCCCCCGAAACCACAGAGGCGCGTCGCGCTTCGGGTCGCGCAGGCGGGGCTGGTCCTCCTCTTCGTCATCGCGGCGGTGCTCGGCACGTTGAGCGGCGTGCTCGTCGCGTTCGCGGGCGACGTCCCCGAGATCAGCGCGCTCGACGACTACCGCCCGAACACGATCACGCACATCCTGGCGCGCGACGGCCAGACGATCGGCGAGTTCGCGACGGAACGGCGCCTGGTCGTCGGCTACGACCAGATTTCGCCGAACCTGCGCAACGCCATCATTTCCACCGAGGACGCGGGGTTCAACCAGCACTTCGGCCTCAGCATGTCGCGCATCGCGATCACCGTGCTGAAGGACATCCTCACCGGCAAGCGGCAGGGCGCGAGCACCATCACGCAGCAGCTCGCGCGCAACGTCTTCCTGCAGCAGTATCAGATCGCCGGCGGCAAGTTCGAGATATCGCCCGAGCGGAAGATCAAGGAATGGATCGTCGCGATTCAAATCGAGAAGCGCTTCACCAAGCCTGAAATCTTCACGCTCTACGCCAACCAGATCAACCTCGGGCACGGCGCGTACGGCGTCGAGGCGGCGTCGCACCTCTACTTCGACAAGTCCGCGAAAGACCTGACGGTGGAAGAAGCGGCGGTGATTGCCGGGATCATCCAGGCGCCGGGCCGCCTGAGCCCGTTCGTCAATCCGAAGGCGACGCTGATGCGGCGCAACTACGTGCTGCAGCGGATGGCGGAGGAAGGCTACATCACCGACGACGAGTCGAAGGACGCGCAGGAGCGTCCGCTCGTGCTGCAGGGACAGCAGCGCCCGGAACCGTCCGTGGCGCCGTACTTCGTCGAGGAGATCCGCAAGTCGCTCGAGCAGGAATACGGCGCCGACGCGCTCTACCAGAACGGGCTGCAGGTGCAGTCGACGCTCGACGTGGAGCTGCAGGAGGCGGCCAACCGCGCCGTCGATCGCGGGCTGCGGCGGCTCGACAAGCGGCACAGCGGGTTCCGCAAGCCGCGCAACATCCTCGCGGAGAAGCGCTCGCTCGAGCGCTTCACGACCGACCGCTGGAACCGGCCGATGCTCGCCGGCGACATCGTGCCCGCGCTCGTGACGGCGGTCGCGCCGAAGGGCGGCAACGGCAGCGCGCGCGTCCGCATCGGCATGTCCGACGTGGAGCTGCCGAAGGCGGCGTTCGCCTGGACGCGCAAGACCGCCGCCGGCGATTTCCTGAAGGTTGGCGATCTCGTGCAGGTGGAGGTGCGCGCCATCCAGGGCGGCGTGCCGCAGACCCTCGCCCTCGAGCAGGATCCCGTCGTCGAAGGCGCGCTGCTGGCGATCGACAACCGCACCGGGCAGGTGCGGGCGATGGTCGGCGGCTTCGACTTCGCGCGCAGCAAGTTCAACCGCGCGACGCAGGCCAAGCGGCAGGTCGGCTCGTCGTTCAAGCCGTTCATCTACACGACCGCGATCGATCGCGGCTACACGCCGGTGTCGATCTTCGTCGACGAGCCGGTCTCCTACGAGCCGGGGCCGAACCAGCCTCCGTACGAACCGCTCAACTACGATCGCAAGTACGAGGGACCGGTCACCCTGCGATGGGCGCTCGAAGACTCGCGCAACATTCCCGCCGTGAAGGCGCTCGCCGAGCTCGGCCCGGCCAACGTGATCAAGGTCGCGGCCCGGTTCGGCCTGCCGGCCAACATGCCGCCGTATCTCTCGCTGGCGCTCGGGTCGGTCGAGGAAACGCTGTGGGACATGACGAGCGCGTACACGGCGTTCCCGAACCAGGGCGTGCGGATGCGGCCCTACTCGATCGTCAGCATCGCGGACCGCGAGGGGAACGTCATCGAGGAGAACCGCCCCGAGCCGCACGAAGCGATCCGCGCCGACACCGCCTACGTCATGACCAACCTGCTCCACGGCGTCGTCCTGCGCGGCACGGCGGCCGCGGCGAAGAGCCTCGACTGGCCGCTCGCGGGCAAGACCGGGACGATGGACGAATACACCGACGCGTGGTTCATCGGCTTCGATCCGAACATCACCGTGGGCGTGTGGGTGGGCTACGACGAGAAGAAGCCGCTCGGCCGCAACGAAACCGGCGCGGTCGCGGCGCTGCCGATCTGGATGGACTTCATGCAGGCGTTTATCGACATCCGCGCCGACCGGAAGAATCCACCTCAGTTCGAAGCGCCCGGCAACATCGTCTTCGTCACGCTCGACAACGGCATCCAGGAAGCGTTCATCAACGGCACCCAGCCGCAGGGCGCGAACGTCCTGCCCGCCGTCGCGCCAGCCTCCAATTAGGGTTCATTGGGTTCATTCGGTCCATGGGGTTCATCGGTTCCGCGAACCTGAATCTTCTGAACCCTATGAACCTTATGAACCCTATGAACCCAATTTGATTATTTGACAACCGTGAGCGTGACGCCGGCCTTGATCACCTCGCCGTTGACCTTGTCCGTTGCCGCAGTGAACTCCGTCGTCTGGCCATCGCGCAGCACCAGCGCGTTCGTCGTCCGGAACATGCGAAGGGACTTGTCCGTCTTCGAACCGTTCGCGGGGTACCGGCTGTCTTCGTAGATCGACGAATCCTCGATTGTCACGGTCACGGCAAATCGACCGTTATCCAGGTTGCTGGCCGAGCAGTCGATGTTGGTGAAGAGCGTCGATCCGGGCGCGGGCTGTGCGCCAGCCACGCCGCCGGCATTTGGCACGAGCACCGCAGGCGTCGACATCCGAACGCTCGCTTTGTTGCTATCCGTACGCACCGACAGTTCATAGGACTCGCTGGCCACCTTCTTTTCGCCTCGATACCTCGACAAGACGACTGTCAGTTTGAGCGGTACGATTGAGGCGAGCGCACGATTGCGCGCTGGTTCGGCGGTAGCGGAACTCTGAGCGCTCGCGCCGGATTGCGCCGATTGTTCCTGCGCACGTACGCTCGTGTTCGCGACAATCGTCAGGACTACTGCGGCCGCCATTGCACATGTAGATGTCGTCACTGGTGCTCTCCCAACTCCACATCCGCTGTCGCCAGCGGCGCGATCATGATTGGCTCGATCACGATTGGTTCTGACGGCTCCAACGCTGCGATAGCGGGGGTCGTCGATTGCGGCACTGCCAGTGGCGCGACCTGTGCGCCGCGCCAGATCGCCAGAAGGACCACCAGCACTGCCGCCGAGGCTGCCGTCCATCGCCCGAGCCACGCGTGAGCCTCGATTCGCTGCGCGGTCATGTCCGCGCGGACGCGCGCGAGGAATGCCGGCGACGGCTCGACGTCGAGCAGCGCGTCTATCTCGCGATCGATTGGGTCGGGTTCAACCATTGCAACCGGTCCTTGATTCGTTGACGCGCAACGAACAGCCGCGACTTGACGGTGCCCTGCGGGATGCCGAGCAGCCGCGCGACCGCGGCAAGATCGTGTCCCTCGATGCTGGCCAGCACGACGACGCATCGAAGCTTCTCCGGCAGCGCGTCGATCGCGTCCCACAGCATCGCGGCGCGTTCGCCGGCCTCCACCGCGTCAGACGTAGACACCTGCCGCACCCGCTCGTGCTCCGCTTCCCTGGTCGAGCGCCGCCGCTCGCCGCGCCGCCGGTCCAGCGCCATCCGCCACACCATCCGCACGAGCCAGCTCCTGAACCGCTCCGGATCGCGCAGCTGCCTGAACTGCCGATGCGCCTTCGCGAACGCTTCCTGCGCCACGTCCTCGGCATCCTCGCGGTGACGCAGCACCGAAAACGCGACGCGGAACGCCAGGCGCGCCGACTCGACCAGCCGCGCATCGAAGTCCCGCGCGAGCTCCTCGTCCGTGGTCACGAAGTCGCCGGCCAGCCGGCCCGTCCACTCATGCATCGGAGCTCGCGTTCGTAGACAAGACGCCGCCGGAGGGCTGGCGGTTCGGTTCGGGCGGGGGTGACTTACGGAAAGAGCGGAGGTGGGACGCGGCCTCTGGTCTGGCTCGCCGAAGCCGGGCGAAGGCGGCTCGCCTGCTCGAAGGCGTACGCGAGCGCGATGAGCTTCGGTTCGCTGCAGGCCATGCCGGTGAAGGTCACGCCAAACGGGGCGGGCCTGGGATCGAAGCCGGCGGGAAACGCGGGAGCGGCGTTGTTCGGCACCGTCCCGAACGGCACGATCACCGAGGGATACGCGGCGCGAGCCGCGATGCCGTTGCCGTTCTGCGCCGGGAACAGCAGCGCGTCGAGGCGCTTGGCCTTCATCACCTCGTCGATCCCGTGCTTCGCGGTGAGCAGCAGGTCCTTCCGGCGATCCGCCTCGTAGCGCGCGCGATCGGTCACCAGGTCGGTCTCGTCAGCATTGTCGAGATTCGACTGGCCGTACTTGATGGTGCCGGCCGCCTTGTGCGCCTCGTTCCACGCGCGCAATTCCGTGAGCGACTTCAGCGGGGCGGTGTCGCCCAGCCGCGAGAGCCACGTGCCGAAATCGCGCTTCATCCCGTACTTGTAGGTCGTCGTGCAGTTCGCGTCCTTCCCTTTCGCGTTGTCTGGTCCCGAACAGACCGGCCAGTCGAGGAAGTTCCGCGCCGGGTCCCAGTCGACGATGCTCGGGATGTCCGCCGGGTCGACAACGACCGCGCCCTGGCGCGTCAGCTCGGCAATCGCGTCGCGCATCACCCGCTGCTGCTCCATCGTGAGACCGCCGCGCGCGGTCAGCGAGCTGCCGGAGGTGACCGCGTCGTAGAAGAACGCGCGCGGCACGCCGATGCGCGCGCCCTTGAGCGCGTTGCGATCGAGGAAGCGCGTGTAGTCGTGCCCGGGCGGAGGCGTGCAGGCCGAGGTCGCCGGGTCGTTCGGATCCGGCGCCGCGCTTTCGAGCACGCCGAGCATGATGGCGGCGTCGGTCAGCGAGCGCGCCATCGGGCCGGCGGTGTCCTGGTCCGCGGTGATCGGGATGATCCCGTAGCGGCTCACGCGGCCGACGGTCGGCTTGATGCCCGCGAGCATGTTCTGGTTGGCCGGGCTGAGGATCGACCCCGACGTCTCGGTGCCGACGTTCGCAACCCAGAAGCTGACCGCGGTGCCCACGCCGGAGCTCGACCCGCCCGTCGTCAGGACCGGGCGGCCATCGGCGAGGCCGTCGCGCGGGTCGCGCCGCGGATCGTAGGGGTTCATGCCATAGCCGTTGAGGCTGTTGTAGTTGGCGGGCATGCCGACGGTCACCCAGTTCGCCAGCTCGGTCAGCTGGGTCTTCGCCATGATGATGGCGCCGGCGTCGCGCAGGTTCTTCGTCACCGTGGCGTCGTAGGGAGGGACGAGCCCCGCGAACGCCAGCGCGCCGCCCGTGGTCGGCATGTCGCGCGTCTGGATGTTGTCCTTGAGCGCGATCGGAATGCCGTGCAGCGGCCCGCGGACGCGGCCGGCCGCGCGCTCGCGATCGCGCGCGTCCGCCTCCTCGAGCGCCCGCGGGTTGACGTAAATGATGGCGTTGAGCCGATCCTCGTAGAGCGCGATCCGTGTCAGGGATTGTTGGACGAGCTCGCGCGAAGTCACGCGATGCTGCTGCAGCGCGCGCTGCATGTCGCCAATCGATGCTTCGACGACGCTGAAGCGCGGCGGCGCCGAAGGAGCGGCCGCGAAAGCCGCAACCGCGGCGAGCGCGACGACCACGACGGTCGCTGCGCGACGCTTCACGACGCTCGCGAAGGTGTCACTCTTCATCGGCTGCGGCGGGCGCGCCGAGCGTCCCGCTCGCCTTCTTCAGCAGATACGTCTTGATGAACGGGTCGAGGTCGCCGTCGAGCACGCGGTTGACGTCGCCGACTTCCATCTTGGTGCGATGGTCCTTGATCATCTGGTACGGTTGCAAGACGTAGCTGCGAATCTGGCTGCCGAAGCCGATTTCCTTCTTCGCCCCCGCAATCTGCTCCAGCTTGGACGCCTGCTCCTTCATCTTCACGTCGTAGAGCCGCGCCCGCAGCACCTTCATCGCCTGCGACCGGTTCTTGTGCTGCGAGCGCTCGTTCTGGCACGAGACGACGATGCCCGTCGGGAGGTGCGTGATGCGAACGGCGGAGTCGGTGACGTTGACGTGCTGGCCGCCGGCGCCGCTCGAGCGGTAGGTATCGATGCGCAGGTCTTTCTCGTCGATCTCCACGTCGACGTCTTCCGGCAGCTCGGGCCAGACGAAGACCGATGCAAACGACGTGTGCCGGCGCGCGGCCTGGTCGAACGGCGAAATGCGCACGAGCCGGTGCACGCCCGCTTCCGCCGACATCAGGCCGAATGCGTACTCGCCTGTGAGCATGAAGGTCACGCTCTTGAGGCCCGCTTCCTCGCCTGGCTGGTAGTCGATGACTTCGCGCCGCAGCCCGCGGCGCTCGGACCACTTCATGTACATGCGGAGCAGCATCTCCGCCCAGTCCTGCGATTCGGTGCCGCCGGCCCCCGGATGGATGGTGACGATGGCGTTGGCGGTGTCGTGCTCGCCGCCGAGCATCTTGCGCGTCTCGGCGCCGTCGACTTCCTGCTGGAGCTCGTCGAGCGCGCGTGCGAGATCGCCGGTGACCTCCTCGCCCGCCCCGGCCCATTCGATCAGCACGCCGATGTCGTCGCCGCGCCGCTTGAGCGATTCGAGGAGCGTGCGGTCCTCCTCGAGCCGCCGCCGCCGCTGCATCACCTTCTGCGCCCTCTCCTGGTTGCTCCAGAAGTCCGGGGCCGCGGTGCTCGACTCTACTTCCGCCAGCTGCTCGTCGAGGCGTGCGCCTTCAAAGATGCCTCCGCAGCTCGAGCGAGCGCTTGTTCAAGTCTTCGTAGCGGCGTGTGAGATCTTCGATTGCAACAGCCAACGGTTACCTCCAAGGGCGGACCTGAAGGTCCGCCCCTACGTCCACATGACTACATCCAACTGACGATCGACGTCCGTGTATGACGATCGTAGAGGCGGACCTTCAGGTCCGCCTCAAGACGATCAAGCCCAATGCGACGAGAACGATTGCCAGGTACGCGATTGCGTCGCCAATCCGCGAGTAGATCGTCCTCCCGGTGAGGAACCGGACCTGCTCGACGAGCGCGTCCTGCTCAAAGATACCCGACTGCCGGACGATGCGTCCGTAGGGATCGACCACGCCGCTGATGCCCGTGTTGGCGGCGCGGGCCAGGTAGCGGCCCTGCTCGATGGCGCGCATCGACGCCAGCGCGAAATGCTGGTACGGCGCCGACGAATACCCGTACCATGCGTCGTTGGTGATCGTCGTCAGCAGTTCGCTGCCGCCGATGACCGCCTCGCGGATGAGCGAGGGGTAGACGACCTCGTAGCAGATGGCCGTGCTCGTCAGGTGCGAGTTGACGGGCAGCATCACGATCGACGTGCCCGGCGAAAAGTCGGTGAAGCTGTCCACCAGCGGCGAGACGAAGAACAGCAGCCGCTTCAGCGGAATGAACTCGCCCCATGGCACGAGATGGATCTTGCGGTAGACAGCCGCGGTCTTGCCGTCGGGATCGACGAGAAACGCGGCGTTGTAGAGCGCGGGCTCGGGGCGCGTCACTTCCTGATCGCTGCCGAACAGGATCGGCACGCGCACCTCGCGCGCCAGCGACCGCAGCGTCTCCTGTCCGGCCGGGTCCTGCTCGAACATGAACGGCGTCGCCGACTCCGGCCAGATGACGTACTCGGCGCCGCGCCCGACCGCGTCGCGCGTCATCGCGACGTAGGTCGTGAAGATGCGGTGCGCTTCGCCGGACTTCCACTTGTCTTGCTGCGGGATGTTGGCCTGGATCAGTCCCACGCGAATCGGCGCGCCGGCGCGCGTGAGCGCGCCGTCGGCGATGCGCATGGCGCCCCACGCCCCGGTCGCGACGAGCACGGCGGCGGCCGTTGCCAGCACCGCGATGCGGGCGCGTCCCGCGGCGAGCACCCCGTAGGCGATCGACGCGTTCACGAACGCCACGAGCCCGGTGACGCCGTACACGCCGAGCACGCTCGCCAGCTGCGCCACCGGCAGGACGGTCACCTGGCTGTCGCCGAGCAGCACCCACGGAAATCCGCCCAGCACGACGCCGCGCAGAAATTCCGTGGCGACCCACGCGGCCGCCGACAGCAGGATCGCGGCGCGTCCGCCGCGCGCGATCAGCCGGCTCGCAATCAACGCGAAGAGCGCCGGGAAAAATCCCTGGTAGAGCGCCAGCAGGCAGACGCCGAGCACGGCCGCCGGCAGGGGGATGCCGCCGAAGGTGCGGATGACCGTGCCGGTCCAGTAGAGCGTCCCCGTGAAATAGACGAAGCCGGCGGTGAGTCCGAGGAGAAACGCGCGGAGCGGCGGCTGTCCGCGCGGGCGCCGCTCAACCGCGCCGGGCGCAGTCCCGTCGTATCCGGTCAGCGCGACCAGCAGCGGAACGAGCGCGATCCACGCAAACGCCGGATGTCCGTAACGGGGGAAACTCAGCGCGAGCAGCGCGCCCGACACGAGCGCAAGCGCGTAGTCGAGGCGGATGACCACCGGAAATCGAGAGTATCAGATTGACGCGGAAGGCCGCGGGCGCGTCAGGCCTGGCGGGGCGTCGGGTCGGGCGACACGGGCTTGGCCTCGCCGCGCCGCGCCTTGCCGTTGCCGTGAATCGCGAACGACTTGTGGCAGCTGTCGCACGAGTAGCGAATGAGCCCGAGCAGCTGCAGGGTCAGTTCCGTCTCGATGGAACCGCAGTGCGGGCACGCCGGCTTTTCGTGTGGCAGTTCCCAGTTAATCATGCGCCTTACAGTCCACCCGTATTTTCGGCGCGACGCCGCTGAGGCTGCAGCCCGCGGCGGTTTACGACTTTTTTGAAGTTTTCTGGCGCTTCCGGGCGGCGGCCTGGGTCTTCGACGCGGATGACGATTTTCGTCGCTTCGGCGGCTCCTTCACGACGAAATCGGCCAGATCCCACGTAAATGGTGGGGTCCGGCGACGTTCGGCGTAGCGGCGCTCGACTTTCTTCCCCGCGGGCGCGTCCTCGCGGCGGTCACTCAGGCGCCGGTCCCACGTGACGACGACCGGCAGCTCCGCCGTTCGCGTCTTCAGCGCGTCGAAACGCCGCAACGACCCGCGACGGACGACGATCTCGATGGCGTCGCTCTTCTTGCGAGAGGCAGCGGGACGGCGGGCAGCGGGTTTCGGTGGCATGCTTCGTTGAACGTATCGGCCCTGTACGCCGATTACTTTGATTTCATCACAGTTCGGATCCCGGATCCCGGACCCCGGCCTGCGGCTCCAGCCTCCCGGCCGGCCGCCCCAATGTCTTACGGGCATTCGCACGCGGCGCCCGCACTACACTGCCGCCGACATCATGCCGCCGCCGATTCACCCCGACTACACCATCCGCGACGCCACCGCCGCCGACATCGCATCGATCGTCCGCCATCGGCTGCGCATGTTCGAGGACATGGGCGTGGCGATCGACACGGAGGCGGTGCGCACCGCGTTCGCGGTGTGGCTCGGCGTTCACCTGCCGGACGGCACCTACCGCGGGTGGCTCGTCGAGCATCGAGGTCAGGTCGTCGCCGGCGGCGGCATCATCGCCCTGACCTGGCCGCCGGGGCCGCGCGACCTCTCCGGCCGCCTGCCGATTGTCTACAACATCTATACCGAGCCGGCGCATCGGCGGCACGGGCTGGCGCGCACCATCATGCAGACGATTCATGCATGGTGTCTCGAGGCCGGCTACGGAACCGTGGGACTGGCCGCCAGCGACGAGGGACGCACGCTGTACGAATCGCTCGGCTACCGGGAGTCGCCGCGCCCCTACATGTTCGTGACACTGCAGCGCTGAGCCGCGACCCACGATAGGATCGCCGCTATGAAACGCACCCAGATCCTGGCCGCGGTCGCCATGGCTGTGGCAGCGGCGGTCCTCCTCCGCGCAACCGCGGCGCAGGTCCCGGCCCGCGGCACGCCGACGCCTGCCGGGGTCGACTGGACGGCCGCCAACGCCGAACTGCTGCGCCACTTCCAGGCGCTCGTTCGCATCGACACGCAGGACCCGCCGGGCAACGAGACGAAGGCGGTCGAGTACATCAAGAAGGTGCTCGACGCGGAAGGGATCCCGGTCACCGTCGCGGCGAAGGACCCCGCGCGCGCCAACGCGATCGCGCGCCTCAAGGGGAACGGCTCGAAGCGTCCGGTCCTCGTCATGGGTCACACCGATACCGTCAAGGTCGATCCCTCGAAATGGAAGTTCCCGCCGTTCAGCGCCACGCGGGACGGCGGATACGTCTACGGCCGCGGCGTGCTCGACAACAAGTGGCAGGTCGCCGCGAACATCGAGACGATGCTGCTGTTGAAGCGGCGCGCCGTTCCGCTCGACCGCGACGTCATCTTCGTCGCCGAGGCGGGCGAAGAAGCGGCGACCGGCCCGGGCATCGAATACCTCGTCAACGAGCGGTGGAACGACGTCGACGCGGAGTACTGCATCGCCGAAGCGGGCGAGGTCGTGCGGCGCGGCGGCCAGCTTCGCTACGCGATGACCGAGACCTCCGAGAAGCAGCCGCGGGGGGCGCGGCTCGTCGCGCGCGGACCGTCGGGCCACGGCTCTCGGCCGCTGCGCTCGAGCGCCATCCTCCATCTTGCGCAGGCGATCGAAAAGATTGCGCTCTGGGATCCGCCGATGCGCCTCAACGAGACCACCCGCACCTATTTCAGGATGCTCGCGGCGGCGGCGCCGCCGGCGGAGGCGGCGCGCTACAACGCCCTGCTCGACGCGGCGAAGGCGGCGGAGGCGCGCGCCTACCTTGCCGAACACGAGCCGATGCAGTACTCCATGCTGCACACGTCGATTTCGCCGGACATCATCTCCGGCGGCTTCCAGGTCAACGTCATCCCGTCGGAGGCCGAGGCGACGCTCGACATCCGCGCCCTCCCCGACGAGAACATGGAGGCGTTCTACGACCAGATGCGGCACGTCATCAACGATCCGGCGGTCACGCTCGTGCCCAACACCAACAATCAGCGCCCGGGCGCCGCGCCGTCGCGGATGGACACGGACATGTATCGGGCGATCGAGGCGGCGAACAAGAAGGTCTACAACGTCCCGACGCTGCCCTACATGCAGACGGGCGCGACCGACATGGCGTTCCTCCGCGCGAAGGGCATGCAGTGCTACGGCGTGTCGCTGGCGACCGACGAGGAAGACGTGCTGAAGGGATTCGCGGCGCACAGCGATCAGGAGCGGGTCCTCGAAGACTCGCTCTACAGGTATCTGCAGTTCCAGTGGGAGGTTCTCGGCAGCACCGCGTTCACCAAGCGCTAAGGGAGTCCCATGTCGATGATGCCCACCCGGCGCCAATTCTTCGCGACCACCGTCGGCGCGTATGCGTCTACGGCGATCGGCGCGCGTCTTCAGGCAAAGGCCGCGGCGGATCGACAGCCGGACGAGGTGACCGGCCTGTCGATCGCCGACGCCAGCGATCTCCTGCAAGGGCGGAAGCTCTCGCCGGTCGAGCTCACCAACGCGTGCCTGGCGCGCATCGAGCGGCTCAACCCGGTGTTGAACGCGTTCATCACGGTCACGGGCGAACAGGCGCTCGCCGACGCCAGGGCCGCCGAGGCCGAGATCGCGCGTGGCCGGCGCCGCGGGCCGCTGCACGGCATCCCGATCGCGTTGAAGGATCTCTTCGACACGGCGGGTGTCCGCACGACGGCCGGCAGCGCGGTCTTCGCGGATCGCGTGCCGCCCGAGGACGCGGAAGTCGTGCGCCGCCTGAAGGCGTCGGGCGCGGTTCTGCTCGGCAAGCTGAACATGCACGAGTTCGCGTACGGGGACACGTCCGCGCAGACGCACTTCGGGCCGGTGCGAAACCCGTGGGACCGCAGCCGCATCTCGGGCGGCTCCTCGGGAGGGTCCGCAGCGGCCGTTGCGGCGCGCCTCTGCTTCGGGGCGCTTGGCTCCGACACCGGCGGTTCCGTCCGCCAGCCCGCCGCCTACTGTGGCATCGTCGGCCTCAAGCCGACCTATGGCCTCGTCAGCACGCGCGGCGTCGTGCCGCTGTCGTGGTCGCTCGATCACGTCGGGCCGATGTGCCGAACCGTCGCGGATGCCGCGATGCTGCTGCAGCCGATCGCGGGCTACGATGCGCTCGACATCAACAGCGTCAACGCGGTCGTCCCCGACTACCGGAAAGCGCTGCGGCAGAAGGTCTCGGCGTTGCGGATCGGGATTCCGCGCGCTGTCTTCTACGACATGCTCGATCCCGACATCGAGCAGGCGGTGCGCCAGGCGCTCGCGGTGATCGCGCGCCTGACGGCCTCGACGCGCGACGTCGAGCTGCCTCCGTACCAGACGCTGCCGGTGGTTGGCGCGGAAGCATGGGTCTTCCACGCACCGTACTTCACGAAGACGCCGCAGCTGTATCAGCCGGGAACCAGGCAGCGGCTGCAGGGTGGATCCGCGGTCTCGGCCGCCGCGTACATCGAAGGGCGTCGCGAGCTCGAGCGGCTGCGGCGCGCGGTTGCCGGCGTGTTCTCAGCGGTCGATCTGCTGGTGACGCCGACGACGCCGGTCCTGCCGCAGACGGTGGACGAGGCCGTGAACAATCCCGCGCTCCCGCCTCCGGGCGGCGTGGCGTTGTCGCTCCGCAACACACAGCCGTTCGACATCTTCGGCCTGCCGAGCATCTCGGTCCCGTGCGGGTTCAGCAGGAGCGGCCTGCCCATCGGCCTCGAGATCAGCGGGTCGCGCCTCGGTGAAACACAAGTCCTCGCGCTCGCGCAGGCGTACGAACAAGCGACCGACTGGCACCGGCGCACGCCGCCGGTGTGATCGCCTCGCTTAGAGCGTGGCCACAGAGAAGTGAAATCCTCGCTTAGGATGGCGGGGTGGTGTAGGTCGTCGACGTGTCGACCGTGAACTTGCGATAGCCCGAGAACTCGGAGATGCCCCGCAGGCGCAGGCGCCGGACCAGCAGCACGCGCGCGGACGCGGTCCACGTCACCTGCGCCGGCAGCCACACCTCGCCGTTGACCTTGCGGCGCTGGTAGGCCGCCGTCGTCCCCTTGTGGATACGCGCGAGCAGCCCCATCCCGAACGAGAGATCGTCGAGCGCTTCGATCTCGACGCGCACCAGCTCGTAGTCCGATTCGCTGATCCAGGCGCGCGCCTTGAAGTGCTGCATGATCTTCCCGTCGTCGGTCGCCGGCTTCACCCCGCGTTTCGGCGTCAGCGTGGCGAGAATCGTGTCGTGGCCGTCCACCAGCTCGCGCCGCACCATCTGGATGTCGTAGACGCGGAAGACGTCGTCCACGGCCGACTCGTACCGCCGGCGCTCCTTCTGCAGGTGCTGCGTTTCCTTCTGACGGTCGGTGGGCGCCGACATCCTGCGCGAGTAGGCCTCGACTTCCTTCTGGCGGTCGCGGTCCTTCTCCGCGAGCTTGCCCTGGGGCACCGGCTTGCCGTCCTGTTCGATCAGCCTCCGGTAGCGATCTTCTCCCGGCAGACCCGGATAGACCTCGAACACCTTGACCGACTCGCGGGTGGACCGCCCGGACCCGTCGAGACGCTCTTCGGTCCGCCGCTCCACGAACATGTAGCCGCTCTGACGCTCCTCGTCGGTCGCGAGGTGTTTCTTCACCTGCGCCGCGAACGCGTCGTAGTCCGGGAGAGGGCGCTCCTGCGCCGCGGGCGCGGCGAGGAAGGCGGCGAGCAGGACGAGGACACGCCCCATGCCTTCGATCTTCGCACAGGGATGGAGGCGTGCCCGCGAGGCGGTTGCGCACCGCCTCGCGGGATTTCACATCAGAACGTGGTCCGGAAGCCGAGCTGCACCATGCGGGGTTGATAGGCCAGGTTGTCGTTCGCCGAGGGCTTCCCGTAGTTCGCGTTGCTCTCGTTGATCACGTACGAGCCGTAGTTCGCGTGGTTGAACAGGTTGAATACTTCGAGCATCCCTTCGAACTGCCGGTGGCCGCCGAGCGGGAACCGTTTCTGCAGCCGCATGTCGACGCGGTGAATCGGATCGCCGACGATGCCCGTGCGCGGGATGATGGAGCCGTCGCGGCGCAGGCGCGCCGCGCCGATGATGCCGACCGTTCCCCCTTCGTCGCGGAGGTCGGAGCCGAAATTGGTGCGGCGGCGCTCACCCGACCCGAAGAAGTAGATCCCGCTCAACTGCACGCCGTGGCCGAGATCCCAGATACCGTTGACGACCGCGCGGTGACGCTGGTCGCCCGCGGCCCCGACGCCTCCTCCCGAGTAGGCGCCGGCGGCGGTGTAGTCGCCGCCCATGTCCGGCGCCAGCGCGAAGCCGATGGGCCGCCGCGCGACCATGCCATCGCTGCCGATGTACCACTGGTCGCGGTTCGGGTCGGCATCCTTGAACTGCGCCAGCGTGTAGGTGGCCGATCCCTGCCAGCGGTGGCTGAACCGCTTCGTGAAGGTGAAGTCCGCCGCGTTGTAGTTCGACCACCCCTCGAGCAGCTCGAAGTCGACGGCGCCCCACTGCGGGAACGCACGCGTGTTGATGTTGGTGAAGGGATAGTTCGCGCCCGTCGCCGGGTTGTAGGTCAGGTTCACCTGCTGCGCGGTCTCCTCGCGACGGCCGCCGGTGAACACGTAGTTCACTTCCAGCGAGATGTCCGTTCCGAACTGGCGCTGGACGCCGGCGGATGCCTGGTGGCTGTAGGACGTCTGCCGCCCGGGATAGCTGATTTCCTGCACCAGCGACCGGTAGACGCAGCCGGGCACGAAGTTCACGTCGCACGCGCGGCGCAGCGCGTCCTGGAAGCTCGGCTTCGGTCCGTGGAACCAGCCATAGAAGTCGTCGCGGACGGTCGTGAAGTCGGGCGTGCCGTCATTGAGAATCTGGTTCTCGAAGCGGTGCAGGTACCCTTCGGTCTGCTGCACGCCGTCGTTCGGCGCGAACGCGAAGAACAGGCCGTAGCCGCCGCGCAGTGCCGTGCGATCGTTCAGCTTGTAGCTCGTGCCGAGCCGCGGCGCGAGATTGTTCGTGTCGTGCGCCAGGTTGCCCGGCAGCCACGGCAGGAACCGGGTCCGCTCGGCGTACGAATTGGTGTCGAAGTCGTAGCGCACGCCAAGATTGAGCGTCAACGGGTCGGCGACCTTCCAGTCGTCCTGCAGCCAGCCCGCGAACAGATGCCGGACGATCGCGTACTGATGCTCGGTGTCCGACAGCGAATGGAAGACCCATCGCGTGATGGGCGCCAGCGGCGCGACGTTCCACGTGGACGCGTCGTTCCACACCGGGAAGAGCGATTCGATGTTGCCGGGCACCGGCGACGCGGTGGCGTCGATCACGCCGTTGCAGCGCAGGCACCAGATGAACCGGTTGTGGAACCGCAGGTACTCGCCGCCGACCTTCACGTCGTGACGGCCGCCCCAGTCGTAGGAGGTGGTGAGGTCGTCGCGAATGGTCTGCGTGTCCTGGAAGATATTCTGGTTGTCGGCGCCGATGGTGTAGCCGCGCAGCATGACGATCATCGACGTCCCGTGCAGCGTCGGATGGTACGGGAAGTCGGCGCCCTTCCACCGCACCGCGGGCTGGTCCTGCCGCTCGTAGTCGGTCGCGCCGCCTCGAATCTCGTTCATCGTCCGCGTGCTGATGACGTGCGAGAACGTGGCGAAGTACTGCGGCGCGGTACGGCCGCGCGTGCCGCCGGCCGAGGGATGGACCGTCGCGCTGTTGGCGCCGCCGTTGTAGAACAGCGTGTGATACCCCGAGCCGCGCACCGTCAGGCGTGACGCGGGCGTGAATTGATAATCCAGGCGTCCCAGCACCGTGTGCGTCTGGCTCGTGAAGTGCTGGTCGATGTTGAACGACGGGTAGGGGCTGTTGTAGATGTAGGTCTTCGGCTCCCGCTCGTAGCCGTAGCTGCCGAAGAAATGGATCCGGTCCCTGACGATCGGACCGCCCACCGTTCCGCTCAGCTGCTGGTTCGAATACGGCAGCACCCTGTGGCTGATGAAGTCCTGCGCGTTGAACTTGTCGCTGCGGAAATAGCCGCCGAAGGTGCCAGCGACCGTGTTGGTGCCCGACTTCGTGATGGCGTTGACGAGCATCCCGGCCGAGTGCCCCTGCGTCGCGTCGAAGCGGTTGGCGATCACTTCGAACTCGGCGATGGCGTCGCGGTTGAAGCCCGGCTGCTCGGCATCCGGCGCGGAGTGATAGGTGGTCGTCACCTCCTGGCCGTCGACCTTCGTCGACGCGTACCCCTGCCGGTTCTGCACGAGGCCGACGGTCTCGTTGCGGCGGGCACCCGGGGCCAGCAGGCTCAGGTCCATCCAGTTGCGCCCGTTGAGCGGCAGCTCCGACATCTGCCGCGGGTCGATGTTCGAGCCCACCGTGGACGTGGTGGTATCGACGAGCGGCGGCTCGCCGGTCACGGTCACCGTCTCCTGCAGCGTGGACGGCGCCATCTGGAAGTTCAGGACGCTCGTCTGCCCGACGAGCATCTGCACGGTGCGGTTGATAGTGGCGAAGCCGGCGAGCTCGACGCTGATCCGGTAGTTGCCGATCCGGACTGGGAGGCGGAAATTGCCGCGGTCGTCTGACACGGCCACGAACGTGTTGCCCGAATCGACGTTGGTCGCGGTCACGGTGACACCCGGGAGGACGCCGCCGGTGGAATCGATGGCGGTACCGCTGATCGTGGAATCCTGCGCGTAGGCGGCCATCGGCAGCGCGACGCTCATTCCCACGAGCAGCAATGCGAGGACACTCCACTTCCGCATGATGGCTGTCCCTCCTTGCTGTGTTCCGCTGTTAACGCATGGACACTCCGCTGGGTGGAAGAGAGGTGAGAAACGGCACGGTTGCGCGGAATCTACTCCTGCTCACCGTGAGTGTCAACGAGGAGCACTTTCGGTCGATGCTACGGCACCTGCGCCTGGCTCGATGCGCCGAACAGCTTCTGGCCCGTGCTGTTGAGGGTGATGTTGCGCGCGTTGGCGGTGTTGCTGCCGTCGCGCGACCGGCTGCCTTCGACGGTGACGACGGTGCCGATCTTCAGCGAGTTCCGCGTCCATCCGAGCCTGACGAGACTGGTCGGGCTGCCGAGCTCCCAGCCCCAGTTGGCGACCTTGCCGGCTTCGTCCATGACGTCGATGTAGAACCACGCGTGTGGATTGGTCCACTCGATCTTCGTCACCGTGCCCACGAGCTTCACCGGCTTGTCGGCGTCGAATTCCGCGGCGAACGAATGGTGCGCGTAGGCGGGCGCCGCGGCCGCAATCGATCCGGCGATTATGAAGGCGGCGAGCATCGTTCGCATGTGCGATCTCCAGCGAGGTGAGACGGGCTATTTGCCGACCAGATGCTCCGCCTTGTTGTTCTCGCAGACGTAAGCGACGACTTCCTCCGCGGGCGCCAGCTCCCAGTTCAACGTCTGGTTCCACGGCCTGCTGAACGCGCCGGGATCATCGAAGACGACCCGAATCTCGAGGTGGCCGACATCGGGGCGCCGGATCCGCTCGGTGACGTGCAACATCTCGCTGTGCGGATAGATGCCAATCCAGCTCTTGTCGTTGTAGCCGATGGTGTCAACGACGAGCGTGTCGCCGTCCCACTTGCCGATCGAGTGTCCAACCCAGCTCGGATCGGGATCGGGCGGGTGAGGACGGCCGTCGAGGAAGATCTGCCGGAACCCGCCGCTGTCTTCGAAGAGCACGACGAGCAGCAGGGGCGTCTGGACGGTCTTCGCCATGAACGGCCCGATCGACGCGGGCGTCGGCAGCCCCTGCGGGAGGCATCGCGTATGGGGCGCATCCTTGAGCGCGTTGCCGAGGCGCTCCTGCAGCGCGGCGGCCGCCCATGGCAACAGCGCCGGCGGCTCGGGGTAGCGATCTTCGTTGGCGAGCCAGACGCCGGAGAAGTCTGGCCTCCCCGCGAGACGAGGAACCGGGCCTCTCGGCACCTTTGCCCGGTTGCGGAGCACCGCGGCAAGCGTACCCGGATCGTCACCCAGCGTGTTGAGCGACACACCTTCCGCGAGGCGCATATCCAGCTGCCGCGTCTGCCCTGCCTGGATCGCGATGTCCTGCCGCGCAAACGGCTCGAACGCGCAGCACGGCATCGAGATGGAGATGTCGTACGATCCCGCGGGCAGCGGCGCAAGACGATATCGTCCGTCCGCGGTCGTCACCGCGCGAACGATGGCGCCGCCCTGCCGGTTCTTGGCCTGAACAGGGGCGTTGGGGACCGGGGCGCCGGTGGGGCCGGTCACCACGCCGGTCAAGATGCCACCGCCACCCTGCGCGAGCGCAACCGCGCTGACGATGACTACCCAGGCCGAGATGACGAGCCGGCGCATGACGCGACTCCTTTGGCGTCCGTTTGGCTTCGAGATGCCGCGGATTGTACACCGCGGCCCTCCGTCATCTCGTAATCCAGGGCTTGAACTGGTCTTCCTTCTCGAGGCGGGCGGCGATCGTTTCCGCTTCGCGGCGGGTCGGATACTTTCCGATGCGGACGCGGAACATCTTCGGGATGCCGCTGGGCGGCATCGTCACGAACGTGGGATACCCCTTGTCGGCGAGGCGCTTCGCGATGGCGTCGGCCTCGCGTCGATCGTTGACCGCCGCGACCTGGACGACGAAGCCGTTGCCCCCAGGCTCGCCGGGGATCGTTGATGGTGCGGCTGCGGAGGCAGAGAGGGGCGTCCTGACCTGCGGCAGCTTCGGTGCGGCCGGCTTCGCTGTCGTCGCCACAGGCACCGCAGCCCCGAGCGAAGTCGAGGCGGCTCCCGGCCGCAATCGCTCCTCGGGCAGCCCCTGCCCCTCCAGCCGCTCGGGGTAGGTCAGCGTCTCCTGCGACGCGACGGGCGCACTGCTGGGGATAGCGGACGAGGGCACCGGCTCCGCTGGACGAAGGACGTCCGCGGTCGGATCGGTCACCGCATCGACGGACGCCTCGACGGTATCTGCGGTCCGCTGCGTACGCACGCCGCGGCCGACCATCACGCCACACAGGAAGATGACTACGGCGACGACCGTGGAGGCCATGAAGAGAAAGACCAGCTGCTTACCATTCAGCTGAATCTCATGAAGGCCTTCGTCTGCCATTACTTGAGGTGTCGGGATTCTAACACGCTACCCGTTGTGTGTCGCGTCTTTTTCGCGCGGCTGGCGTCGGCCGCAGGGCGGAGCGAAGGCTAGCGCAGCGTGTCGAGCAGGCGGCGCGCCTCGGTGTTCCCGGGCTGGCGCGTGAGGATGGTCTGCAGCTCGCTGCGCGCGGCATCCACGTTCTTCGCCTGGATGTAGGCGTCGGCAAGAGTGAGATGCGCGTCGATCTGATCGTCGCTCCAGATGGAAATCTTCAGCTCGTCGATCGCATCCGCCAGCTGGCCCTGGCGCAGGTAGACACGCCCGAGCAGCAGGTGCGCCTCGCGCTCGTACGGCGAGAGGTAGATGGCGCGCCGAAGCTCGCCGACGGCTTCCGCGTCGCGTTGGGCCTGGAACAGGCGCCGGCCGCTCTCGACGTGAAACACCGCCTGTTCGCGCTGGTCGCGCTGCTCCGCCGCCGCAATCGCCTCCTCGACGCGCGGCGTGCCGGCGACGTCGAGCTCCGCCTTGACCCGTTCGAGGTTCGGGGGAATCGCGTCCGTGCCGGGGTGCTTGGCGTCCCAGTCCGCGTAGGTCGAGGAGAGACGCTTGGCGAGCTCCTTCTCCCGCTGCCCTTCCGCCGCGTTGGCGGACGCCTGCAGCGCGACGCCGAGAATCCAGTGCGCCGCGGCATCCTGCGGGTTGCGCCGCACTGTCTCGCGCAGCCACGTCACCGCGGTCAGCGTGTTGTGCGCGAGCCACGCCGCGTAGCCGAGATTGAAGGTCAGATCGGGATCGGCGGGATTGGCGTCGACGGCCTGCCTGAAGAAGTCCTGCGCCGAGGCATCCGGTGAGCGGGCGGTCCGGCGCAGCTCCGCGATGCCGAGGTCGTTGAGCAGCGCCGCGTCGCGCTTCTCGCGGTTGAGCGCCGTCAGCTGATCGATCGCCTCCGCCTGCTGCCCGAGGCTCATCGCCGAGAGTGCCGCGTAGAAACGCGCCTGTCGCGACAAGGGATGGCGCGCGGGCACCTGGCGCGCGACGTCGAGCGCCTGCCGGTGGTTCCCCTGCTCGGTGTAGACGTTCCACAGCGCGAGGCGCGCACGCTGAAAATCGGGAGCGAGGCGGAGCGCCTCCTTCAGGAAGACGACCTGCGTTGCCGGGTTTTCGGCGACCGATCCCTTCACGTACTGCTCGAAGGCGGCAATCGGCGGATGCCCGCTTTCCATCTCCGTCGTGGTCACCGTGGAATCGGGCAGCAGGCGGCGCCCGACGCGGGCGAAGAGGCCGAAGAAGTCGGTCAGCGGCCCCTGCTCCATGATGTCCGGGAACGTCCGCCCGGCGTCGAGCCGCAGCGCGCGGGCACGGACGGTCAGCACGTTGCCGTCGATCGCGAACGAGCCGGTGACGACCTGCTCGGCGCCGACGATCTGGCCGACGCGGATGATGGTCGCCTCGCTGAGCGCCGCGACCGGCGGCACGCGGAGGTGCTCGAAGGCGCGGAGACGATCCTCGCGCGAGATCGCGCGGGCGCCGAGCGCGACCAGATCGTCGGTGAGCGCGACCGCGGCCCCTTCGCCGAGCCAGGTGAAGCGCGGCTCGCGCGTCGCGTTCTCGAACGGCATCACCAGTTGTCTCGCGCCCACCGGAACGAGCGACTGGGCGCTCGCGGAAATGCAAAATGCAAGATGCAAGATGCAAACACTACATAGTGCGAAACAGCGGGGTAAACGTCGACGCGCCCTCACCCCGTCGATTCGATCAATGCAGGGTTTGCATGTTGCATTTTGCATTTTGAATTGACCCGCTATCCTGCGGCCCGAGCGGGTCGCACCAGCACCGACATCAGGCACTGTCCCGCCCCCGTCGCCCGGCACTGCTCGGTCCCCACTTCGACGTCGAGGTTGAACAGGTACATCAGTCTGCGGATGGCCGACGCATAGAACTCGCACAGCGGCTGCTCGACCCGGTCGCGCACCTCGCAGAAGATCGAGCCGCGGATGTCGACGGCGCCTCGTCCCTTCCGCCACTTCACGATCGCCCGGCTGCCGCGGTAGGTCGTCCGGATCATCTTGCGCGCGACGCGCATCACCAGGTGGACGCGGATGCCGGGCGGCGCCGCGCGGATGACGGCGCGCTCGAACGCCGGCAGGTCGGCGACCGTCCACTCCGCCGTGTACTCACCGGCACGACCGGCGATCAGACGATACGGCTCGCCTTCCTGCCGCAGGAAACTGAGCACGGCCGCAAGCGGCGCCAGCCCGATACGGCCGTCGCGCAGGCCGGATGGATTGAGCCACGATTCGTAGAATTCGAGCCGCGTCGGCAGCAGATCCGCGATGCCCTGGTGCAGGCTCGCCACGAGCAGCCGACCTATGCCGGCTTCAATCATGCGCAATGTCTGATAACGTACAGGTGGCAGGAACGCACGCCTGACGACCACGAGCGCGCGCGGCTTGCAGCCGGACGCGACAACTTCCCAGCGTACCACGAATGATCCTTCCCGTTCACGATCGTCTTCGCGTGCATCTCGCGCGCCTGTTGATGTCGCTCTACTCGCTTGACGAGACGGCGGTGCCGGCGGTCGTGCTCGACTACCCGCCGAATCGCGAGCTGGGCGATCTCGGCACGCCGGTCTCCTTCGAGCTCGCGCGCCGGCTGAGGAAGGCGCCGCGGGCGATTGCACAGGAGATCGCCGGCGCGTTCGGATCGCTCGAAGGCGTTCGCCAGGTCTCCGCGGCACCAAATGGCTACCTGAACTTCTTCCTGGAACGGCGCGAGTTCCTGCTGGGCCGGCTCTCCCCCGCCGTGCCGGCGCAGAGCCGCCCCGTGGCGGGCAAAGCCATCGTCGAGCACACCGCGATCAACCCGAACAAGGCGGCCCACATCGGCCACCTTCGCAACGCGGCGCTCGGCGACACGCTCGTGCGCGTGCTGCGCTTCCGCGGCATCCCGGTCGAGGTGCAGAACTACATCGACGATACCGGCGTCCAAGTCGCCGACGTCGTCGTCGGCTTCGGCGTGCTCGAAGGGAAGACGCTCGATCAGATCCGCCACACCGCAGACACCACGCGCTTCGATTACTACTGCTGGGATCTCTACGCCCGGGTGACCGAGTGGTACGAGCAGGACAAGGCGCGGCTCGAGACGCGCGCGCGGACGCTGCACGACATCGAGCACGGCGGCAACGACAACGCCGAGATCGCCGCCTTCATCGCCGATCGCATCGTCCGCTGCCACCTGCAGACGATGGGGCGGATGAACGTCGACTACGACCTGCTCACGTGGGAAGGAGACATCCTGCGCCTGAAGTTCTGGGCGCAGGCGTTCGACGTGCTGAAAGCCAAGAAGGCGGTGTATCTCGCGACCGAGGGACGTCTCGCGGGCTGCTGGGTCATGCCGATACAGGAGGACCTCGAGACAAATCCCAAAAACCAAATCCCAAATCCCAAATCCCAGGAACCCGACGGATCCCGCATCCCGGATCCCGGACCCCGGCCCGGCGACGAAGCCGAAGGCGAGGAGCGCGAGAAAGTGATCGTGCGCTCCAACGGCGTCGTCACCTACGTCGGCAAGGACATCGCGTACCAGTTCTGGAAGCTGGGACTGCTCGGCAAGGACTTTCACTATCGCGTGTTCGCGCCACGCGAGCGCGCCCCGCTCTGGGCGACGTGCACGACCGGCGGCGCCAGCGGCCACCCGATGTTCGGCGGCGCCGCGTACGTCTACAACGTGATCGACGTGCGGCAGTCGTACCTGCAGAAGCTGCTGAAGCAGGCGCTCATCGCCGTCGGCCACCCGGAAGGCGCCGAGCGGTCGCACCACTTCTCGTACGAGATGGTCGCGCTGTCGCACGCCACCGCGCGCGAGCTTGGCTACGCGCCGCCCGCGGATTCGGAGGATGCGAAGCGTCCCTTCGTCGAGGTGTCGGGACGCAAGGGGCTCGGCGTGAAGGCGGACGACCTGCTGGACACGCTGATTCGGTCCGCCGGCACCGAGGTGGGGACGCGGAACCCGGAACTGGGCGAGGCGGACCGGCAGCGCATCGCGGAGACGATTGCCATCGCCGCCGTCCGCTATTTCATGATCAAGTTCTCGCGCGGCAAGGTGATTGCGTTCGACCTGGCCGAGGCGCTCAGCTTCGAGGGCGAGAGCGGCCCCTACATCCAGTACGCCGTCGTCCGCGCCAACAACATTTTTCAGAAGCTGCAGCAGCGCGACGGCCTCGACGAGGCCGCCCTGCTGAAGACGCTGCGTGACGTGCCGCCGGGCGAGCTCGATGGCGCCAATGGCACTCACGAGCTATGGGGACTGGTGCTCGACGCCGCCCGGCTCGACGAGGTGGTCGAACAGGTCGTCCGGTCGCTCGAATTCTCGGTGCTCGCAAAATACGCATTCACACTTGCGCAGGCGTTCAACGCCTTCTATCATCGCGCACCTATCCTCAACGAAGAGCGTGACGACGTGCGACGGTGGCGTGCGGCGGCCGTCATCTACCTTCGGAATCAGTTGAGGACGGCCCTGGATCTGATGGGCGTGGACGTGCCGCCCCGGATGTGACCCGATGCCTGTGATTGCGATTGCCCCGTGCAGCAAGCTGCCCGACTACGAGGAATCGGTGCGCCGCGCCGGCGGAGAGGTGCGCGTGCTCAACGCCGCCGTCGACCCGCCCGCCGACGCCATGGGATCCGTGCAGGGGCTGCTGCTGACCGGCGGCGGCGACGTCCGGCCGGACCTCTACGGCGCGGCCGCGCACGCCACGTTCGACCCGGCGGAGCCGGGGCGCGACGAATACGAGATCGCGCTGGTGCGCCTCGCGCTGGAGAAGGACCTGCCGGTCTTCGCCATCTGTCGCGGCGTGCAACTGCTGAACGTCGCGCGCGGCGGCACGCTCATCCAGGACATCCCCGACGAAGTCGGCACCAGCGTGGAGCACCGCATCAAGGAACCGCGCTTCGCCATTGCGCACGACGTGTGGCTGACGCCCGGCTCGCTGCTGCAGCAGACGCTGCAGGAGCGGCTCGAGGACGCCGAATTGTGCGCGGTCAACAGCCGTCACCACCAGGCGCCGAAGGATCTGGGCGAAGGGCTCGTCGCCTCCGCGACCGCGCCGGACGGCGTGATCGAAGCGGTCGAGGATCCCAACCACCGGTTCGTCCTCGGCGTGCAGTGGCACCCGGAGAACTTCTGGAGGACGGGGGAATTCCGCACGCTGTTCGAAGCCTTCGTGCAGGCCTGCGGCGGATAACCACGAAGGCGCGCTGCGCGCGCAGCAAACGAAGCCCACGAAGACAAATTCAGGAACGTAGAGGCGGACCTTGGGGTCCGCCTCACCGAAAGGTCGACGTCCAGTTCGTGATCACGCGGATCGGCGGCGGCGCGCTGCGCTCGTCGACGGCGACGTCGATCAGGAAGCGCTGGCCGTCGGGAAACACGTCGTAGACGTACCCTGTCCCATATCCCTTGTAGGAGTTTGTTCTCAGCGGCACCTCGAAGAGCCGGCGAGGCGTCCCGATCTCGAGCGACGCGTCAGAGGCTGTTATTGGCACCGCCATCAGCGCGGACGTTCCGCTCGCGAGGTAGAACAACTCCCGGCCGTCGCCCCGCCACCGGGGAAAGTCGCCGCCGCTCGTCGAGATCGGCCATTTCCCGCCGGGCCCCGGGAATGGCACGACGTACACCTCGCGTCGTCCTGATTCGTCCGATCGATAAGCAACCCATCGCCCGTCGGGTGAGAATCGCGCGTTGGCTTCGGGAAAGGCGGACTCGAGGAATGGCTGTGGCTTCCGGTCGCCAGCGGTCGGCAGCACCCAGATGTCATTGCTGGTCGCGGAGCCGGCATTGCCGATGTAGTACAGGATGAAGCGGCCGTCCGCCGACCAGCTGCTGACGTACTCGTTGCCTGTACCAGACGTCAGTCGCTCTTCCGCGCCCGAACCGTTCGCGGGCTTCTGCAGCACCTCGAGCTGCGCCGGTCTCGCACCGCTGAATGCGAGCCTCGATCCATCGGGTGACCACGCGGACATCCATTCATCGCCCGCATCGAACGTAAGCCGGGTCGCCACGTTGCGGTGCAGATCGTGAATCCAGAGATCGCGCGTCTGCTTGGCCGCGTCGTACACGCTTACGGCGACGCGCTCGCCGTCGGGTGAGATCTCGAGCGCCGTCTGATCGGCGGCTTCGCCGACCATGGCAAGCGGCTTACCCGCCCGGTCGACGATCGTGAGTCGCGTCTGTTGCAATGTCAGGTCCGGCCGGTAGGCGAGAGCGCCCGTCGCCGAGGCATGGAACGCCGCCACGCCCGACACGCCATAGACATTGTCGGCGACGACCACGGGATCGCCCGTCGTCGCGTATTCTTCGAGATCGAACGGCTGCGCGAGCAGCTGGCTCTGTCGCGTGTACAACAGGTGCCCGCTTGCGTAGATCGCCTTCGCATCCGAAATGGCGACCTGGATCCTCCTCGTCGAGCCGCCGAGCGAACCCACATAGACCGTACCGCTGGTCGCTGACCCCGCCGCCGTCCACGCGGTGTACAGGAAGTGGCGTCCGTCCGGGAGGAACCATGGCGACAGGTGTCCTACTTCGTTCGACGTCTTATCGAGCGTCGTCGCCGGTGCGAGCGTGCCGCCGCCTGCGCGAACCTGCATCAGCGGACCGGTGTTCTGCGCCACCAGAATGACGCCCTCGTCGTTCCACGTGCCGGCGTTCCGTGCAGACAGGGGCACATCGCATACCGTCTGGGGCGGACCACCGGTGATATCGATCTTCCTGAGCTTGGCATCTGCCGCGAAGAAGCCGACGAAGCGGCTATCGGGAGACCAGAATGGACCCGTGGCGCCGTTGGTCCCCGGTAACTCCTGCGCATCGTCACGGTCGAGTAGACGAATCGCGAGCGTGCGATCTCCTGATGACGACGCCACGAGGAAAACGATCTTGCGGCCGTCCGGTGACAGCGCCATCGACGTGCTCGTGCCTGGGATTGGCGAAAATATGTCGTTCGGGGGCGGCGTAACCGGGATGCGGATGCTCGACGGCGCTTCGGGAGGCCGCTCGGTGAAATGGATCGCGGCAACCACCGCGGCGGCAATCGCGGCGAGTGCTGCGACGCCCCACGCGACGCGCTGACCGCGCGCCGACGCGGGCGCGTGCTGCGCCTGCATCGACATCTGCGACGGCGGTGCAGACATAGCCTCGTCGATTTCGAGCCGCGCAGATCCGATGTCCGGAAGCCGCTTCTTTCGATCTTTTTCGAGGCACCGGCGCAACAAGGTCCGAATCGAAGGCGGCGTCGCGGCCGGGAGCATCGACCACTCCGGCTCCTTCATCAGCACCATCGCCAGCGTGTCGGAGACCTCGTCTGCCTCGAATGGCCGGCGGCCTGTCAGCATCTCGAAAAGCACGCAACCGAACGCCCACACGTCCGATCGCTTGTCCGCCACCTTGCCGCGCGCCTGCTCCGGCGACATGTACGCCGCGGTGCCGAGGATTGCGCCTGCGCCCGTCATCAAGGCGGGCGACGTGATCGTGGGAGACAGGGACGGTTCGGGCTGGCTGAAGCCAGCCCCTACGCGAGGTGGGTGGGGAACGCCCTCAGCCGGCCCGGTCAGCTTCGCCAGGCCGAAGTCGAGCACCTTGACGGTGCCGTCCGGCGTGATGCTGACGTTGGCCGGCTTCAGGTCCCGGTGGATGATCCCCTGCTCGTGCGCCGCTTCCAGCGCCTCGGCGATCTGCCGCGCCACCGCGAGCGCTTCCGCCACGGCCACGGGCCCCTGCGCCAGGCGATCGGCAAGTGTCTCGCCCGGCACCAGTTCCATCACCAGCGCGAGGCCCGCGTCCGCCTCCTCGACGCCGTAGATTTGCGCGATGTGGGGATGGTTCAGCGCCGCCAGCACCTGCGCTTCGCGCTGCAGCCGGGCAATGCGATCGGCCTCGTGGAGGACGCTGCCCGCCAGAATCTTGATCGCGACGTCGCGGCCCAGGCGCGGGTCGCGCGCCCGATACACCTCCCCCATTCCGCCCGCGCCGAGCACGGACAGGATTTCGTAGGGGCCGACGCGAGAGCCGGCGGCCAGGCTCATGAAGTGCGCGGATTATAGCCCGCGGTCGAAGGCGGCCAGCGTCTCGACGTGCGCCGTGTTGGGGAACAGATCGATACCCGAGAGGTGGCGCAGCGAGTAGTCCGCGTCGACGAGCGCCCGCGCGTCGCGCGCCAGCGTGGCGACGTCGCACGACACGTAGACGATGCGCCGCGGCCGCAGGCCAACGATCGCCCGCATCGCGTCTGGCGACATCCCGGTCCGCGGCGGGTCGACGATGAAGGTTTCGTCGGCGGCGGGGTTGTCGTGACGCAGGAAGTCCTCGACGCTGGTGCGCACGACGCGCGCGCGATCGGCATAAGGGCGCGCATTCTCCTCGAGGTTGTGACCGCTGACCGCATCGCCTTCCACGAGCGTCACCTGCGCGCCCCTCGCCGCCGCGAGCGACAGCCCGAAGAGGCCGACGCCGGCGTAAAGATCGACCGCGGGACCATCAGGCACGAGGCCGCCCACGCGCTGGACCAGCGATTCGAGCAGATACCGGTTCCCCTGGAAGAACGCGCGCGCGTCGCGGCGAAGCTGCAGCGTGCCGAGCGTGTCGGACACGGTGCCGACGCCCGACAGCGTCTCGGTCGCGCGGCGGTCGAGCACCTGCGCCGACAACCCGGTAATGCCGTCCATCGCGAGGACCGCGAACACGCGCGCGTCGCTCCCCGGCTCCAGCTCGAGATGACACGCCCGCTCGGTCGCCGGGATGTTCTCGGCGATTTCGATCGACGTGAGGCCGCGAAGGCTGTCGGCGCGCAGCCTCTCCTCTGCCGCCTCGATCCACGCGGCGGTTGCCGGCAGCATCTGCGCGGTGGGACCGACGGTGCAGATCTCGTGGCTGCCTTCCCGCATGAACCCGATACGGCCGCCGCGCAAGTGCAGTCGCGCACGCATGCGATAGCCCTTTTCCGGAGACGCGAGGACGTCCGGCGCCGAATCGAGCGGCATCCGCCCGATGCGCGCGAACGCGTCGCGGACGATGTCGCCCTTCAGCTGGAGCTGCCGATCGTAGATGACGTGCGCGAGCACGTTGCCGCCGCAGCGCCAGTCGGCCGCCGCCTCGCGCCTGTCCGGCGACGGGGTCACGACGTCGACGGTCTCGGCGAACAGCACGCCCTTGCCCGACCGCTCGATGCGCGCGCGGACACGCTCGCCGGGAATGGCGCCCCAGACGAGCACGACCTGGCCGTTGTGCCGCGCGAGCATCCGGCCGCCGGCCGTTGGTTTCTCTATTTCAAGAGTCAGGAGCGAGTCGGGCATGATGGTCCGCCTGAAGGCGGACCCCACCGATGATCCTCGCCGGATGCGGCCGGTGTCCAGTAGTGGGGTCGGGCTTCGGCCGTCAGTCGGTGGGGTCCGGCTTAGCCGGACCTACTCGTACGAGATCGTCGGCAGCCCCGCGCGCTCGCGCAGCAATCGATCGACACACGCCTGGTGCGACTGACGATACGCGTCCGCGGGCATGCGCGCCCTGAACGGTTTCAACTCTTCGTCGGCTTCCTCCGACAACCGTTGAAGGGCGCGATCGTCGAGCTGCCGCCGCAGGGCCTCGACGAGCGAGCCGTCGAGCTGCTGCAGCCGATCGATCAGCGCGTCGCGCGCATCTCCGCGAACACCTTTCGATTTTGCGCGCGCCGCGTCGAGCTCGCGCACGAGGTCGTCGAGCACCGCGTCCAGCGAGCGGTCGCTTCCCGCGCGATGCGCCGTCAGGCGCGCGATGACGCGTTCCAGGTGCGCCGGGAGACTCGATCGCGGACCCGCAGGGTCCGAAGCGTCGGATCCCGGATCCCGGATCCCGGATCCCGACGCGCTCGCGCCCACGCCTACCGCCCGCCGCCACTCGTCGAACACGTCGAGCACGTCCGCCTCGCAGAACTCGATGCGTACGGGCCGGCGGCGCGGCCCCTTCGAGTAGTAGCGCTCGAAGTAGCGATCGATGCCGCGCATCGCCAGCTTCAGCGGAATGCCGCGCTCCGCCCAGCCGCACACCTGCTCGAACGCCGGTCCGACGATGCGAATCAGGTGGCCGTCGTTCTTGCGGCAGAGATAGGTCTCGAGCTCGCGGCAGTAGTCCTGCCCGCCATCCATCACGCCAGCCACCGCACTTCACCCGAGACGACGCGCACGATCCGATCGTCGGCGCGGACCAGCAACGCGCCCCTCGCGTCGATGTCGTGCGCGATGCCGCGCCGCGCGCCGCGTTCCTCGTCCCATTCGACCGTCCGGCCCATGTGCTGCGCCGCGCGGGCACGCCACGCGCCCAGCACGGCGTCGCTCACGCCGCGCCGCAGCATCTCGTAGCGATGCGCGAGCGCCGCCAGGCACTCGGCGAGCACCAGGCCTCGATCGACGCCGCGGCCAAGCTCGTCCTCGATGGATGTCGCGCGAGCGGCCACCTCGGGCGGATACGCAGCCGGGCGAAGGTTGATGCCAAAGCCGACGACGACGTGGTCGCCCGCCGCGGACGATCCGTGTTCAGCCAGAATGCCTGCGAGCTTGCGCGACCCCGCATAGACGTCGTTCGGCCACTTCACGCACGGGCCCAGCCCCGTCGCGGCCTCGATGCCCTCGGCCAGCGCAACGCCCGCGGCAATCGTGATCAGCGGCAGGACGTGCTGCGGCGGCCGCAGGATGGCGGACACGTACAAGCCGGCGCCCGGCGGCGATGCCCAACTCCGTCCGCGACGGCCGCGTCCCGCCGATTGCGCGTTGGCCGCAACGACGCTCCCTTCGGGAGCGCCTCCGTCGGCTGCCGCCATCGCCACGTCGTTGGTGGACGCAACCTCCTCGTGCCACGAGAGGCGCTGCGCGAAGGGACCCAGCCGTCTCGCCGCGCGCGCGAGCGCCTCGTCGATCTCGCCGGGGATCATGATCACGAGCCACTGAGGCACGAAGACATCGTCTCCGTGGCCAGTGTCATACGGGTTCGATCTCGAAGCTCAGGTCCGCCGCCGGCGCCGAATGCGTGAGCGCGCCAATCGACACGTAGTCCGCGCCGGTCGCGGCGAGCTCGCGCATTCGCTGCAGCGTGACGCCGCCGGAAATCTCGGTCTTCGCGCGGCCGCGGCATCGCCGCACGGCCTCGATGATTTCGTCGGTCGACAGGTTGTCGAGCAGCACGATGTCCGCGCCGGCCTCGAGCGCCTCGTCCACCTGCGCCAGGCTCTGCGCCTCGACCTCGGTCGGCATGTCGCGGTTCGCCTTCCGCATCGTGGACACCGCGCCCCCCACGCTCCCGGCGAGGCGGACATGGTTGTCCTTGATCAGGATCCCGTCATCCAGGCCGCTGCGGTGATTCACCCCGCCGCCCGCGCGCACCGCGTACTTCTCCAGCGCGCGTAGAATCGGCGTCGTCTTGCGCGTGTCGAGCACGACGATCCGGCCGTCGGCGACGTCGACGAACTGGCGGGTCATCGTCGCGATGCCGCAGAGCCGCTGCAGGAAGTTGAGCGCCGTGCGCTCGGCCGTGAGCAGCGCGGCCGCCTGGCCGCGGATCTCGGCCACCTCCGTTCCGCGCTCGCAGCGCTGCCCGTCCAGGCACGCGATCGTGATCTGCGCCGCGGGATCGAGCTGGCGAAACGCCTCGGCGGCGATCTCCACGCCGGCCATCGTGCACGTTGACTTGGCGACGATCACGCCGCGCGCCTTCTGCTCGCGGTCGATGATCGCCTCCGTCGTCACGTCGCCCCACCCGAAGTCCTCGGCGAGCGCCCGCCGCACGAGCTCCCGGTAGGCGCCGGGGTCCAGCGGCTCGAACGGAACGGGCTTCACGCCGCCGGCTCCTCCGCGAACTCGAGCTGCGGCTCGGTGACGTCGCCGAATTGCAGGTCGCGGATGTGCGTGGCGGCCTGGAAGTCGCGCGCCGCCGGACCAAGACCCGAGAACACCGCGGGCAGGACGGCCTTGTTGATGACGGCTTTCGTCGGCTTCTTCAGCAGCGACTTGATGCGGCGCACCTCCGCGAGCGCGCCCTGCGTCGCCTCGCGCACGGCGAGCGCGCCCTCGTCCGCGCCGCTGATCGGGGCCACGACCTCCGCCGCCGTCGGCCACTTCGACGTGTGCACCGACCCGGGACGCCACCACGACCAGACTTCCTCGGTCACGAACGGGAGAAACGGCGCGAACAGCCGCAACAGCGTCGAGAGGGCGACGAGCATGGCGCTGTTGGCCGACGCCGCGGCCTCGCCGCCGAAGTCGCCGTAGCGCCGGCCCTTCACGAGCTCGAGATAGTCGTCGCAGAACGCCCAGAAGAACGCCTCGGTCCGCTCCAGCACGCGCGCGTAGTCGTACGCCTCGAGATGACCGGTGCACTCCTCTACCAGCCGGGCCAGCGCGGTCAGCATGCCGCGATCGAGCGGCTCACGGATCGGCCCGCGCGGCTCCGCCTGCATCAGCGCGAACCGCGCGGCGTTGAGAATCTTGATGGCCAGCCGGCGGCCCACCTTCATCTGCGCCGGATCGAAGACCGCGTCGCCGCCGGGGCGCGCCGACGCCGCCCAGTAGCGGACGCCGTCCGACCCGTGCTCCTGCAACAGGGAAAACGGCGTGACGACGTTCCCCTTCGACTTCGACATCTTCTTGCGATCGGGATCGGTGATGAAGCCCGAGATCGCCACGTCCGTCCACGGCAGCGACGCCTGCTCCAGCTGCGCGCGAAGCACGGTCGTGAACAGCCACGTGCGGATGATGTCGTGTCCCTGCGGCCGCAGGTCCATCGGAAACACGCGCGCGAAGAGGTCGTCGTCGGCCAGCCATCCGCTCACGACTTGCGGCGTCAGCGACGAGGTGGCCCACGTATCCATCACGTCGGGGTCGCCGGCAAAACCATTCGCCTTGCCGCGTTGATCGGCCGAGTAGCCGTCGGGGACGTCGGTCGACGGATCGATCGGCAGGCGCGACTCGTCCGGCAGGATCGGGTGCGCGTAGTCCAGGCCGCCGTCGCCGCGAACCGGGTACCAGACCGGAAACGGCACGCCGAAGAACCGTTGACGGCTGACGCACCAGTCGCCGGTCAGGCCGTTCACCCAGTTCTCGTAGCGATGCCGCATGTATTCCGGATGCCACCGCAGCTGCCGTCCGCGCGCGAGGAGCTGCTCCCGGAACTCCATCGTCTTGATGAACCACTGGCGGCTCGTGATGATCTCCAGCGGGCGGTCGCCCTTCTCGTAGAACTTGACCGGGTGCGTGATCGGACGCGGCTCGCCGATCAGGTCGCCCGACTGACGCAGCTGCTCGACGATCGCCGCGCGTGCCTTCGACGGCTGCAGGGTGACGAGCTGATCGTAGGCCTGCTGGGCGCGCGCCGGATCCGTCGATTCCCAGCCGGGCTGCCCCCACGTGATGGGGCGAAACGCGCCGGTCGGCTGGATCACCGCACGTACGGGCAGCGACAGCTCGCGCCACCAGGTCACGTCGGTGATGTCGCCGAAGGTGCAAATCATCGCGATGCCGCTTCCCTTTTCGGGGTCGGCCAGCGCATGAGGCTTCACCGGCACCTCGGCGCCGAACAGCGGCGTGACGACGTTCGTCCCGAACAGCGGCTTGTATCGCTCGTCGTCGGGATGCGCAACGAGCGCGACACATGCAGGAATGAGCTCGGGCCTCGTCGTCTCGATCTCGACGTACGTGGGGCGGGTCCCGTCGCGGTCTGAGTCCTGCCGCGACGGACCCGCCGGACCAGCCGCCGGGGCCAGCGCGAATCGCACCTTGTGGTACGCGCCCGGCTGCTCGCGGTCCTCGAGCTCCGCCTGCGCGACCGCCGTGCGGAAGTCGATATCCCACAGCGTCGGCGCCTCGACCTGGTAGGCGATGCCGCGCGCGAGCAGGCGCAGAAACGCCGCCTGCGACACCCGCTGCGATCGCTTGTCGATGGTCGCGTAGGTCATCGACCAGTCCACCGACAGGCCGAGGTGACGCCAGAGGTCTTCGAACGCCTTCTCGTCCTCGGCCGTCAGCCGATCGCACAGCTCGATGAAGTTGGGGCGCGAGACCGGAATCGGATGCTTCGCCGGCTTCTCCGGCGGCTGGAACGACGGGTCGTACGGCAGCGACGGGTCGCACCGCACGCCGTAGTAGTTCTGCACGCGGCGCTCGGTCGGCAGCCCGTTGTCGTCCCATCCCATCGGATAGAACACCGCCCTGCCGCGCATCCGCTGAAAGCGCGCGATGACATCCGTGTGCGTGAAGGAGAAGACGTGGCCGACGTGCAGCGAGCCGCTGACGGTCGGCGGCGGCGTGTCGATGGAGTAGACCTCGGCGCGCGGACGGCTGCGATCGAAGCGGTAGGTGCCCGCCTCCTGCCAGCGCGCGTTCCATTTGTCCTCGAGGCCTTCGAGCGCGGGCTTGTCGGGAAGGTCGATCGGATGGCTGGCGTCAAACGCGTCAGACATTCTTACTAGTGTAGTCTGCGCCCTGCTCGCGTCCGCGTACTGCCGCTGTCCCTGAGGCCTACGGTCCCCCGCCCTCCGCCCGCTGCGCCCGGATGCGATCGATTTCCTCGCGGACGAGGCGTTCCGCAACGCTCGATACGATCTCCCTGACCATCGCCTGCATCTGTTCGGACGAACCGAGCGCGAGCTTCTGCACCACGCGCCTGGCGACGTCGTCGATCATCGTGTCGGTGACGGCCATCGAGGACGACCCGTTGCCCGCGATCCGCGGCAAGGGGGCGCCGGATTCTCCCTGCTCCGCGGCCAGCAGCGCGCTGAACGCATCGGCGATGATGCTGCGCCCCGAGGCTCCCTCGACGTTGCTCGGGGCACGTCCTTCGACGCTGCTCGGCGCAACAGTCACGGGCGGAGGAGGCACGGCTGACAGCGTCGGGGTGGCGTCGGGCGGCTCGATGGGTGGCCCCTGGACCCTGCTCGGGGCCGGCGGCGTGGAGGGGATTGACGGCGGCTCCGCGACGAGCGGCGGCGCGGGAGTGTCGAGGTCGAACTCGATGTCCGCGCTCTCCGGGCCCGGCGGCATGCCCGCGAGCAGGTCGTCGAGCGTCGGCACGTGCGCGGCCGGCTCGGTTTGAATCGCGTCGATGCCCTCGAACGGATCCATCACCTCGAAGCGCGGCGGTTCGACGTGGTGCACCGGCGGAGGCGGCTCGAGCATCGGCGGCTCGTCGAACGACTCGAGATCGCTTTCGAACACCGGGCGGTCGGGACGTGGCGGGCGCGCCTCCGCGCCGGGCGGCGCCGTGGATGCCGTGGTGTTGATCGTGGCGAACGCTTCGTCGAGCTTGTCGAAGTAGTCGTCGAGCGAATCGTCCAGCACGATCGGCTGCATGGACGTCTCGTCCTGTGCGGCCGGCAGCAGGTCCTCACGCGGCAGGAGCTCCTCGCGCGGCAGCAGGTCGTCCTCGCCGATGTCCATCAGATCGTCGGGCAGCGGCGGCCGTTCCTCGCGCGTCGGCAGCTCGACGGGCCGCGGTGGCGCGAGCGCCGCCGCGGGGCGCGGGATGTCGCGGACGGCCTGGGTGGGACTCCCCTTCGCGCCGCCAATCAATTCCCGCACGCGCGCGATGACGTGCTGCGGCTCGAACGGCTTCACGAGCACCCCGTCGCACTGCGCCTCTTTGGCCTTCACGTCGTCGACCGGCTCGAACGCGCCGGCGAGCAGCAGCACGGGAATGTTCTCGAGCTCCGGGTTGCCCTTGACGAACGCCGAGACCTCGTAGCCGCTGCGTTTCGGCATCGCGATGTCGGCGAGGATGATGTCCGGCTTCTCTATCGGGATGCGCGCGATGGCTTCCTCGCCGTCCCCGACAGCGAGCACCTGCACGTCCTCACCCGCGAAGGTGAGCTCGATGACGCGCTGGATGGTGACGCTGTCGTCGGCGAGGAGGAGCTTCTTGCGCATCGCGCTACGTTTCCACCCGCGAACGCACGTTGCGGGTGATGAAGTCGACGATCTCCTGCATCGGCGTCCCGGGCAGGAAGATACCCTTGATCCCCATCTCGTTCAGCTTCGGGATGTCCACGTCCGGAATGATGCCGCCGACGACGACGAGCACGTCCTGGAGACCCTTCTCGCGGAGCAACTCCATCACGCGCGGACAGATGTGCATGTGCGCCCCCGACAGGATCGAGAGGCCGATGGCGTCCGCATCCTCCTGGAGCGCGGCGGCGACGATCTGTTCGGGAGTCTGGCGCAGCCCGGTATAAATCACTTCCATGCCGGCATCGCGCAGGGCGCGGGCAATCACCTTCGCGCCACGGTCGTGGCCGTCGAGCCCGGGCTTGGCAATGATGACGCGTATTTTCACTGATACCTGCTGATGCCCTTACCTGATACCTGATACCTGATACCTGATACCTGTTTGTCAGATTATCGGCGTTTCCTCGTATTCGCCCCAGACCTCACGCAGGGCGTCGCACATCTCCCCCACCGTGGCATACGCCCGCACGGCGTCGACGAGCAGCGGCATCGTGTTGGCAGACCCGCGCGCCCCCTCTTTCAGCGCGTCGAGGGCCGCCCGCACACGGCCGTTGTCCCGCATCTTCCTGAGCTCGTTCAGCTTCGCGAGCTGCCGCTCGGCGGCGGATTCGTCGATGTAGAGGGTGCCGATCGGCTCGTCCGCGGCCGCGACGAAATCGTTGACGCCGACGATGATCTTGTCACGCTGCTCGACGGCCTGCTGGAACCGGTAGGCGCTCTCGGCGATCTCGCGCTGCGGATAGCTCTGCTCGATGGCGGCGACCATGCCGCCCATGCGGTCGATCGTGTCGAAGTAGGCGAGCGTCTCCTCCTCGAGGTCGGAGGTCAGCTTCTCGACGAAGTACGAGCCGCCGAGCGGGTCGGCGATGTTGGTCACACCCGTTTCGTGGGCGATGATCTGCTGCGTCCGCAGCGCCAGCGTCGCCGCCGCCTCGGTCGGAAGGGCGAGCGCCTCGTCCAGCGAGTTGGTGTGCAGCGACTGCGTGCCGCCGAGGACCGCGGCCATCGCCTGCAGCGCCGTCCGCACGACGTTGTTGTACGGCTGCTGCGCGGTGAGCGACACGCCCGCGGTCTGCGTGTGGAAGCGCAGCTGCCACGAGCGCGGGCTCTTCGCCTTGAAGCGGTCGCGCATGACGTGCGCCCAGATGCGGCGCGCGGCGCGGTACTTGGCGATCTCCTCGAAGAAGTCGCTGTGCGAGTTGAAGAAGAACGACAGCCGCGGAGCGAAGGCGTCCACGTCGAGCCCCGCGTCGACGCCGTACTGGACGTACTCGACGCCGTCGCGCAGCGTGAACGCCAGCTCCTGCGCCGCCGTCGCGCCCGCTTCGCGGATGTGGTAGCCGCTCACCGAGATCGTGTTCCAGCGCGGCACGCGCTCGGCGCAGAACGCGAAGACGTCGGTGATGAGCCGCATCGAGGGACGCGGCGGATAGATGTATTCCTTCTGCGCGATGAATTCCTTGAGGATGTCGTTCTGAATGGTGCCCGAGAGCTGGTCCCAGCTGGCGCCCTGCTGCTCGGCGACGACCAGGTACATCGCGAAAATCATCGACGCCGGCGAGTTGATCGTCATCGACGTCGTGATGGCGGACAGGTCGATGCCGTCGAAGAGCGTCTCCATGTCGGCCAGCGAGGTGACGTTCACGCCGCACTTGCCGACCTCGCCGAGCGAGAGCTCGTGGTCGGGGTCGCGTCCCATCAGCGTCGGCAGGTCGAAGGCGACGCTGAGCCCCGTGCCCCCCGCCTTCAGCAGCTGCTTGTAGCGCCCGTTGGTCTCCTCCGGCGTACCGAACCCGGCGAACTGCCGCATCGTCCACAGCTTGCCGCGGTAGCCCGTCGGATGAATGCCTCGGGTATACGGAAATTCGCCCGGGTCGCCCAGGTCGCGCGCATAGTCGAGCGCCGCGATGTCGGCCGGCGTGTAGAGCTGATTGATGGGCCTGCCGGAGATCGTCGTGAACGATCCGCGGCGCTCCTTCGACGCGCTCGGACCGGGCGCAGCCGTTTTCATGATCAGTTCATTGTACGGCGGACCTGAAGGTCCGCCTCTACGACCGGCCGCAGGGCGGACCTGCAGGTCGGCCCGTGACAGAATAACGTTTCATGGCAGAGCACGGAGCGATCTTCGGGGCCATGCTTCAGGAATTCAACGTCGCCGCGCGCATCATCAACCTCGAGCCCGGTGTCTGGAACATCCTCACCCACCCCAAGCGGCAAGTCATCGTGTCGTGCCCGGTGCAGATGGACAACGGCGAGATCGAGGTGTTCACCGGCTACCGCGTGCAGTACAACATCACGCTCGGACCGGCCAAGGGCGGCATCCGCTATCACCCGGACGTGACGCTCGACGAGGTCACCGCGCTGGCCGCGTGGATGACGTGGAAGTGCGCGGTCGCGCACATCCCGTTCGGCGGCGCCAAGGGCGGCATCGTCTGCGATCCGACCCGCATGTCGCGGCGCGAGCTCGAGGCGCTGACGCGGCGCTACGTCGCTGAAATCGTCGACCTGATCGGACCGGAGAAGGACGTGCCGGCGCCCGACGTCAACACGAACGACCAGATCATGGCCTGGGTGATGGACACCTACAGCATGCACGTCGGCCACACGGCGACGGCGGTCGTCACCGGCAAGCCCGTGGAGATGGGCGGCTCGCTCGGGCGCCGCGAGGCGACGGGACGAGGCGTGATGATCGTCACCGCCGAAGCCGCCAAGCACCTCGGCCTCGACGTCAAGAAGTTGAAGATCGCGGTCCAGGGCTTCGGCAACGTGGGCTCGGTATCGGCGGATCTCCTCGCCAAGGCCGGCGCGAAAATCGTCGCGGTCACCGACTGGAAGGGCGGCGTCTACAACCCGAAGGGGCTCGACGTCGCGAAGCTGCTCGAATACGCGGCCGCGCACGAGAAGAGCGTCGACGGCTTCCCCGGCGCCGACCCGCTGCCGCACGACAAGCTGTGGGCGCTCGACGTCGACGTGCTGATCCCGGCCGCGCTCGAGAACCAGATCACGATGGAGAACGCGCCGCTCATCAAGGCGAAGATCGTCACCGAAGGGGCGAACGGCCCGACCACCCCCGACGCGCACGCGCACCTGCACAAGCGCGGCGTGTTCGTCATCCCCGACATCCTCGCCAATTCCGGCGGCGTGACGACGTCGTACTTCGAGTGGGTGCAGGATCGGTACGGCTACTTCTGGGAGGAGAAGGACGTCAACGAGCGGCTCGAGAAGAAGATCTGCGAGGCATTCGAGGACGTGCTGCAGACGTCGCTGAAGTACAAGGTCGATCTGCGCACCGCGGCGTACATCGTCGCCATCCAGCGCGTCGGCACCGTGACGCGCATGCGCGGCATGTACGCGTGACACCCATGCTTCAGCAGGGCGGGTGCCGCGAGGCCGCTGAATCCACGGCGTCGCGGACCCGCCTCAGCGCGTGGCGTTCAATGGCTTGAGCTCGGGCTGCGTGCCGTCCGCAACGGGATACTGATCGACGTTGAGCATCATCGACACGATGTTGTACCAGCCGGTCACCGCGATGATGTCCACGATGCCGCGCTCGCCGAAGACGCTCTTGGCGGCGTTGAACGTCGCGTCGCTCACCTGCTTGGTGCTCAGCAGCTCCGACACGAAGGTGTAGAGCGCTTCCTCGTCCTTCTGCATGCCGGTCGGCCGGCGGCCGGCGGCAATCGCATCGCAGATCGACGCGCTGAGCCCGGCCTGGAGGGCCGAGCGATGGTGCGCCTGCCATTCGTACTGCGCCGTCCAGTGGCGCGCGGTCACGAGAATGGCCAGCTCGTAGAGACGCTGCGGCAGCGACGACTTGAAGCGCGCCGCCCCGCCGAACTCCTGCCCGAGGTCGCCAATCTCCGGGCTGCGCAGCAGCACGTTGAACGGGCCGTTGACGCCGCCGCGCGGCCCGGCGATCAGGTGCTCGACCATCGCCTTCTGCGCGGGCGTCATCTCGTCGTAGGTGAGAGGCTTGAAGCGATTGCCCCGCAGCTTGATGCTGCGCGGGTCGGGGCGCTGCTGCGCCGGCGGCGCCTGGGCGACGGCGGTTCCAGCCAGGGCAAACGCGACACCGCAGACGGCGAGCAGTCGAATCATGAACGCCTCCAGTGGCGCGCATGATACCCCGGACGGCCGACTCGGAGGTCGGCCTCTACGTCCGCTCTTGGGAGTCGGAAGTTGGGCGTTGGGAGTTGACCGTCAGCTGATCACCCTGAACGCCACCAGCTCCTTGGCGGTGTCGCCCGTGGCGCTCTTCGTCGTGATCTCGATCACGTATTCACCGGGCGGGATCGTCGCCAGGCTCATGTCGATCTGGTGCGTGCCGCCCGCCGGCGCCGCGCTCACAGGCACGTCGGTGAACTTCTGCCCGTTGTTGTTGAGGAGCGCCGCCGTCGGCACCGGCACCTCGTTGCCCGGGCCGTAGCTGTCGAACCGGATCAGCAGCCGCATGGTCCGCGAGAACTCGCGGTTGGCCGGCGGCACTGCCGCGGCGTTGCCCGCGATCGCCTGCAGCTCGCGCGGCGTGCGCACCGCGTAGACGCGCGGCGTGCTGATGGCCGGGCGCGCGGCGGTCAGATCCGGAATCGTGACGTTGCGGATTTCCTGGTCGAGCACGCCGCCGCCGGCGCCCTCGACGGTCATGCGCAGCTCGAGTTTTCCAGGCGGCGCCTCGAAGGTGAGCGACTGCGGCGCCGCCGCGGTCGCCGCGGCCGTCGACGCCGGCAGCGACGCGCTGGCGCCCGTCGCCTGCGGGTTCGCGCTCGCCAGCTGCGGTGTGTCGGGCGTGCGGCCGCGATAGACCAGGTCGCCCTTCTCTGTCGCCGCAATCAGCGACACCCGGCCCGGCGCGGGATCGGCGCGGAGATTGCCCACCGGCGTCTTCGGCAGCGGCTCCCACACAAGCGTGACCTTCGTCTTGCCGTTCTCGCCGCGCTGCGTGCCGAGCCACGTGCGCACGTACTTGCCGGCCTGCACCGGCACCGCGATCGACGACAGCGCCGCCATCACCGGCTTGGCGGCGTCGGGGACGCCCGGCCCCGTGACCTTCTCCGCCTTCCTGACGTCCTCGGGCGTCGCCGCCCAGTACCCGCGCCGCGCGCGCACCTGCAGGCCGCGCTTCTTCGCCGCGGCGGACAACTGCACCTTGATCGGATGGAACTTGCCGTCGACCGGCGCCTGCGCGGACGTGTAGCCGATCAGGTAATACGCCGTCGAATCCTGCATCGCCAGCTGGAGCCCCTTCGCCAGGTCGTTCCTGCCGACGATGGCGCGGCCGTCGGTTTCCTCGGCGATGGAGCGCAGCGTGTTGGTCGAGGCCGTCAGCATGTCCTGGTCCTGCCGCGGGCCGACGTTCTCGTCGATGTCGAATTCGTTGGTGGCGAGGCCGCGCGGATCGACGGTGTAGATCGCGGTGTTGTTCCGCGTCGCCGCGATGAAAACGTCCCGCAGCTGCGAGTAGAGGTCGGCGGTCGAAAATGCCTGCGCCGTCTGCTCGCGCGGATCGTTCTCGCCGGCGAAGGGGTTGAACGCGTTCGGGTTGCCCACCTTCGGCATCGACGCGTCGGCGCTGCGCAGCTGCGGCGGCAGCATCGCCTGCAGCCCCTCGCTGACGTAGATGATCGACTTGCGCCCGTCGCGGATCGATCCGAGGCGGACCGACAGCCCGCGCAGCGCCGTCATCACCACCTGGTTGCGAATCTGCTCGACGACCTCGGTCGGCGCGCGCTGGTACTGCTCCTCGAACAGGTTCCGCGGCTCGTACTTGTACTTGCGGCCCTCGAAGTGCTGGAGGGCGTTGATGATCTTCGCGTGGTTGCGCGTGAAGTCGATGTCGGTGACCGGCGTCAGCGGGTACATCACCGCGACGAGGTCGAGCGGCCGCATCTGGTTCTGGATGAACTCGCTGAGCGGCTGCCGCACCGCCAGCGAGCTGCCGAGACGCGTGTGGTAGTCGTCGAGGAAGATGACGAAGACGCGCGTGTCGTCGCGCGCGGCCTCCCGCTCCTCGTCGTCCCGGTTGCGGATCTCCTGCGGCGGCGGCTCGCCCGGCTTCGGGTTGCCGTCGACCTTGAGGAAGCGGAACTGCTCGATCTTCTGCGGCTTGTTGTCCTCGAAGACTTCGAAGTCCGACTGCTTCAGGTCGGTCGCGGGCTGCCCCTTCGAATCGGACACATAGGCGTCGACGGTGACGAAGTTGATGCCCGCGCGGAACGTGACGTTGGTCTGGTCCGCCGGCTGTTGCTGCGCGGCGGCCGGCTGAGAGCCGGACGGCTGGGAGCCGCTTTGCTGGGAGCCGGTCTGCTGGGCGCGCACCGCTAGGCTCCCGAGGCACGCGAGGACCAGGGCCACTAGAAACGCGGCGGATCGGCGCATTGCACTCATGATAATCCTGAACGTCGAGGCTTTACGCCCTTCGACGACCTTTCGGCGGCCGCGACATCGGAGCGGCCGTAAAATTGGCGAGAACAGATCGCCAATAAATTAACGTTTTGGACGTATGCAGCAGACAGAAAGCTTTTCGACACCCCTGACACAGCTCAGCCAGGACGAAACGCTGTTCCGCGACAGCGTCTACGAGTTCGCGGACCGGGAAATCCGGCCGCTCGTCCGCGAGATGGACGAGCACGCAAAGATCCCGCCGCAGCTCATCGCCAGACTGTTCGACCTCGGGGTGATGGGGATTGAAGTCCCCGAGGCGCACGGCGGCGCCGGCGCCACTTTTTTTCACTCCGTGTTGGCCGTCGAGGCTCTGTCGCGGGTCGATCCGTCTATCGGCGTGATGGTCGACGTCCAGAACACCCTCGTCATCAACGCGCTCGTGCGGTGGGCCACCGACGGGCAGAAGGCCGCCTACCTGCCGAAGCTCGCCGCCGATACGGTCGGCGCCTACGCGCTGTCGGAAGCCGCCTCCGGCAGCGACGCGTTTGCGATGGGCGCGCGCGCCCGCCGTCGCGACGACGCGTCCGCCGAAGCGCCTGGCGGCTTCATCCTCAACGGCCGCAAGCTCTGGATCACCAACGCCAACGAAGCCAACCTCTTCATCGTCTTTGCGAACGTCAACCCCGAGGCCGGCTATCGGGGCATCACCGCGTTTCTCGTCGAGCGCGGCTTTCCGGGCTTCAGCGTCGGCAAGAAGGAGGACAAGCTGGGCATCCGCGCGAGCAGCACCTGCGAGCTGCTGCTCGAGGACTGCCTCGTCCCGCGCGCGAACGTCCTCGGCGAGGTCGGCAAGGGGTACAAGGTCGCCATCGAGACGCTGAACGAGGGGCGCATCGGCATCGGCGCGCAGATGGTCGGCCTGGCGCAGGGCGCGCTCGACGCGACGATCCGCTACACGAAGGAGCGCAAGCAGTTCGGCAAGGCGATCGGCGAGTTCCAGGGCGTCCAGTTCCAGATCGCGCGGGCGGCGACCGAGGTCGAAGCGGCGCGGCTGATGGTCTACAACGCGGCGCGG
>Ga0134122_10000092_pt1 | contig 48256 bp, 34 predicted proteins | sample KB302_FD_96461 | JGI IMG/M metagenome (GOLD analysis project Ga0134122, IMG submission 96461) | Terrestrial soil microbial communities without Nitrogen fertilizer from Kellogg Biological Station, Michigan, USA - KB3-0-2 | ecosystem: Environmental > Terrestrial > Soil > Unclassified ... | reverse complement strand
GTCCCATGCCAGGCCTCCTTCATCGTGGGCCTCCTTCCAGAAGGCTGTCATGAACTTCACCGACTCGACCGCCGCCTTACCGTTGAGCACCACGGTATTGCCGTCGGCCTCGACCTCTTTGCCGCCCCATGACCACAGATAGGGATAGCTGAAGGTCGGGGCGTCGCCAAAGGTGTGTCCGAGCGTTTGCCCCAGCGGTTGGCCTTTCGCTTTTAGCTTCTTGCCGGCGTCGCGATAAGCCTCCCAGGTTTCGGGGAATTTGCTGAGGCCGATTTCTTCAAACCATGACTTGCGATAGGAGATCTGCGCACCCAAAACGCACCAGGGGACGGCGATCCATTTCTTGCCGTCGTTGGCCACAACCGTCGATTCCTTGTAGAATCCCTCCTGCGCCTTGCTGATTTCTTCTGCAAGGTCGCTGACGTCCACGACGCTCTCGGAATACAGTTGTGGCCAATTGTTGAGGCCACAGATGACGTCCGGTCCGGATCCGGATTGGATTGCAGAGGTCGTTCGAGCCTGGATGTCGTTACCGTTAATGGTCTCGAGCGTGATCTTGATGCCCAGGGCCTTCTCGCCGGCTGGAACGATTTCCTTGCGCAGAAGTTCGTCGGACGCGGGCACAAAGTCGTTCCAGCGGAGCCAGTGCACCGTGCTGGTCTGAGCATAGGCCGGTGCTCTGCTTGACGCCAGGATCGCCGCCACACCTCCCGTTCGTGCCGCGATCGCACCGGTGCCCGTCAACTTGAGGAATGTGCGCCGTCCAATGCGTGCCATGTCGATCCTCCCAGCAAATTGTTGTGAGATCATTGGGACCGATCGAATGCTACTCCTTCCAAGCTATTCGTGAAGGCTTTAGGCGTGCTTGCACGCCTTCGCAGGGCGCAAACCTGGCCCAAGTTCTCGAGCCCCAGCAGGCCAAAGCAGGTGGTTCTCTATACTTTTGGATGGCGCACGACGGCAGCTTGACCTTGGCGAGTTGACCCGATGTTGGCCGCGCGGGGCAACCGTGGACGGCGCTGCTGCCCGCCAGCTGCACGTCAATCGTGTCCAACTTGGTCAACCGCCATGAGCAGACAGCCAGGGACAGTGTCGTAGCGCGACGCACAACTTCGCTTGCGGCTCTGCATCGAAGGGGCCGGCAAAAAGTCGTCGCCGGGGAAGGCAGAGCTGCTCGCCGGCGGCGGCCGATTCAGCCGGTGCCGCGTCTGCCCGTGAGCCCGCGTAAGGCGCGCCCGTCGATAAACAGAAGGCCGATCGCAATGACGATGGCCCCGGCCATGTCCCTGGACCGCAGGGGTTCGCCGAGGCAAAGGTTTCCCAGCAGCACCGCCGTCACGGGAATGAGGAGGGTCACCAGCATGACATTGCTTGCCCCTGCACGCACGAGAATATGAAAGAAAACGAGGTAGGCGAGCGCTGTACCGAGCACGGCGAGCGCCAGTAGCGCCAGCAAAGTCGCGTGACTTGGTGCATTCAGTGTCCACGGCCGATCGGTGAGAGCAACCACGGGCAACATGACCAGGGTCGAACAAATGAGCTGACATGTCGCGGACATCAATGGCGGAATGCCGGCGAGATAGCGACGGCCCCACAGCGCTGCGAACCCGTAGCTCAATGCTCCGGCGAAGCAAAGGCCCATGCCGAGCGTTTGTGGCCCGTCAATGGCGCCGTCAAATCCGTGCAGGATCGCGACGCCTGCGGCGCCCAGCGCCACGCCAACGCAGCGCTGGATGGTGAGGCGCTCTGCTTGGAAGGCGGCCATCACGATCACCGTGATGAGCGGTGTCATGGCATTGATGATGGAGGAAAGCCCGACCGTGATGAACGTCTGCCCGGCGAAGATGAAGGTGAAAGGGAGGACATTGTTCAAGAGCGCCATGCCGAAGAATGGCAACCAGTCCGCCGGTGATCGCGGCAGTGCAAAACCGAGCGATAAGAAAATTGGCAACAGCGTCATGGCGGCGAGAGCCACCCGCACGAGGACGCAGGTGGGCGGCGGCAACTCTTTGACTGCGACCCCGGCGAAGAAGAACGCACCGCCCCAGAGCAGCGACAGAAGCCAGAGCAGGGCCCAATCCCGCCGGTCCAGGGGCTTTGCTAGAGGCGTCATGTCTCAATCCGATCCGGCCATCACGTTGGTGAGGCGTGGCCCGACGGTCCGAGATGATCCACCCGTTTATTGTGCTCGGAGCCGCGGCAGGCCGAGCAAAAAGGCAACAAAGGTGGCGCTGGAGACGTCCAGAACTCTGGTTGCCAGCGCCAAATCCCAGCGAGTCGGGGCCGGGTGTGACCTTTCCCCGCCGCCACGGTTGCTTTCGCGCCAGGTGCCATAAATGCGCCAATGTCTGGCGAAAGCGTTTCGAGCAAACCTTACCGATGGGGGCGGGCGCATGGGCGAACTAACCAAGAGCGCGAGCTTTTTGCTGGCCACTAGTCTACTGGCGCTCGGTCCGTCGCCAGCGTTTTGCGATGACTTGCTGGTAATGCCCTATGCCTGCGCGATTGTCGGCGGTCGTGCGCTGCTAACACCCGCGCAGAACCAAGGCCACCGTATCATTGGCGCGCGCGAGCAACGCTCGTTTCGGGCCTGCTCGACAGGGGACCCGACGCTGTGTCGGCAGTGGACGATCCACCGCTTCGACCTAGACTGCGACGGCACACCTTTGCCCTGGGCGACCGTTGTCGCCAACGCGCGGCCCGACCGAGCCTGGCTGGAGAATGGACGACTGCACGTTCGCATGCCGCCAAACTGGAACCTGGCGGCCGATGATCCCTGCGCCGTTGGGCAACGTCGGCGCTACGGCCACTTGCAGCGTTATTGCGCCGACCGTCGCGCTCTAGCCCCGCCTGCCTCGGCGGAAATGCCCTCCGGGTTTGCCCCTTTGCTCGGTATCGACGCGTTCTTCGTCACGCCAAAGAGCGCAAGCCAGGTTGCAGCATACTCCTCCCAACTCCCCGCGGCGACGCCGTTTTCCGCCAACGTCGCGCGCAGCGCAGGCGAACCGCAACAATCGGAGGCGCCCAGGCCGTCGGCCCACGAGCCGCCGCCGGCGAAGGAACCGGCCGCCAACCCAGACCTTTCGGCGGCTGCTCCCACGCCCGCGGCCCTGCCCACACCCGTCGTCCCCCGTATCATCAATCGACCGGAACGATCAGAAGCGCCCAAGCCGTCGGTCCACGAGCCGTCGCCGGCGAAGGAACCGGCGGCCAACCCAGAGCTTTCGATGGCTGCCCCCACGCCCGCGGCCCAGCCCACGCCTGTCGTCCCCCGGATCATCAATCGGCCGGGTGCCGTCGCCGAGCCGGCGCCGTTTTTGCCGGCGCCCGCCGCGGCCCAGACGACGTCATCGGTGCGTGAGGCCCCCGTCTTGAGCATGGTCCCCGACGCTCCCGGGCCAGCAACGACCAGTCTGTCTTCACCGCGCGCCGCCGTCGCGGTGGTTACTTCGGTGCTTGTCGCCCTCACCGCCGTCATTCTCCTGCTGGCCCGAGGTCGCCCTCCTCGCGTTGGGCCAGATCGCGATATTGCCCGGCTGTCGATCGAAGACCCGAGACGTGAGCGAACGGTCGTGCGTGCGAAGCACGCTGCTACCGAGCCTTGTGCGATTTGGAGCACGGCAGGCGGCTCGAGGCCGACTTGGAACGAGGAAGTGCCGCGGACGCGTTCGGATGCGCTGCGGGTGCTTGGCATGGGTGTCACCGCGGATGCTAACCTGGCCGCCATCAAGAAGATCGTCGATGGTTTACGCCAGACCTGGCATCCGGACCTGGCGCGCGACCCGTCCGAGCGAGAGGTCCGCGAGCAGCGCATGAAGCAGATTAACGTGGCCTGGGACATTCTCGCGGTCAAGCCGGCGCGGACCTAGGGCTTGCTGGCGAACCCCAGCCGAGGCACGCATGGCGGCGCTCGAAGGGCTGCCTGGCACAGCCGGCATCAAGGCAAATATGGGAAAGAGGTGTGGGACATCCAGTGCAAGCGGGCGCGTTTCGGTATTTGCGGTCAGGAGCCTTCCGCACGGCTCCAGCCGACGTCTGCTGCAAACCGGTTCGACGTCGCTACCGATCGCTGCCGATCTCGATATTGCTAGTCATGCGAGGCACTGTTAGCGTTGTGTGGCTTTGACAGCCTGCAGTCGCACGAGCAACCGCCTTGTTTTCATTGCCGCACCCGAGCAACAGCACCGGATCTGGAACATGATTGGTGCGACGGCAACAGCCGTGCATTGAGGAACGGGGAGACGGCACTCAATGGCGCACGGCATTAGCGTCGGTATCGATATCGGCGGCACGTTTACCGACGTCATCGCCTCCGGCCCTACCGGGATCTCGATCCTGAAGGTTCCAACCACACGCGCCAATCCGGGTGACGCGGTCGTAGCGGGTATTGCCGAACTGTTACGTCGCACGGGCGCCAGTGCCAACCAGATCGTGCGTTTTGCACACGGCACAACGGTGGCGACCAACGCCGTCATCGAACGCAAGGGTGCTCGTGTCGGCGTCATTGCCACCGCAGGCTTTCGCGACATTCTCGAGATCGGGCGGCAAATGCGTCGCCAGATGTACGATCTCAGGCTCAAACCCGAGACCCCCGGTTGGCTCGCCCCTGGGGCACGGCGCGTGGAAGTAAAGGGGCGCATCGGCGCCGACGGACAGGAGTTGATCCCGCTTGATGAGAGTTCCATCGCGGCAGCAATCGACAAGTTGAAACAGGAGGACGTCGGCGCCGTCGCGATTTCCCTGCTGTTTTCGTTTCTCGATGCTACGCACGAGCGCCTGGTCGCCAAGCGTGTGCAAGCGGCCATGCCGGGAGTTGCCGTGTCGTTGTCCTGTGAGGTGGATCCGGCATTTCGAGAATACGAGCGCACTGTCGTTACGGCCTTTGACGCCTACATCAAGCCGGTTGTCGATTGCTATCTCGCCGACATGACGCGCCAACTCGCCGAGGCGGACGTGTCCGTTCCGTTGCAGGTGATGCAGTCCCGTGGTGGCCTGGCCGGTGCCGAGACGGCACGTTTGCGGCCGGTACGCCTGTTCCTTTCGGGTCCTGCGGCCGGCGCGCTCGGCGGTGCAGCGGTCGGGGCCGAGGCAGGGCTTGACGATCTCATCACCATCGATGTCGGCGGGACCTCGAGCGACATCGCGCTCGTTGGCAAGGGCCGTGTCGACGTGCGGCCTGAGACGCACATTGCAGGCTATGCGGTCCGCGTGCCGATGCTCGACGTAACCACGCTGGGCGCCGGCGGCGGCTCGATCGCCTGGATCGACAGCGGCGGTGGTCTGAGGGTGGGGCCACAGTCGGCTGGCGCCGAGCCCGGTCCCGCCTGCTATGGCCGGGGCGGTGAACGGGCAACGCTAACCGATGCCGCCATCGTGCTTGGCTATCTCGATCCGCGGTTCTTCGCGGGAGGCGCATTGCATCTTCAACCCGAGCTCTCCCACCAGGTGATCGATCGGACGATCGCGGGCCCGCTGGGGATCGGGGTGACCGCGGCCGCGCTCGCAATCTACCGCATCGCCAATGCCCACATGGCAGACGGCATTCGCCTCGTCTCGGTCAATCGTGGGCATGACCCGCGCGATTTTACCCTTGTACCACTCGGCGGCGCCGGCGGTTTGCATGCCGCTGCGCTTGCGGTCGAGCTCGACATCGGGCGGGTTCTGGTCCCGCGTTACCCCGGCGTGCTGGCGGCTGCCGGATTGCTTGCGGCTCCCATAGCCCACGAGGTCTCCGGGGCTTTCCACGCCGCTATCACCGCCACGGACCTCGCAGCGGTGCGGGCTCTACTTGGCGAGCTTGACGCAGGTGCCGACGCGCTCATGCTGGCTGAGCGCGTCGAGGGCCTGACGCGTGAGCGGCGTGTGTTTGCGGACGTCGGATATGTCGGGCAGAGCCACTTCATCGAGGTGCCCTTGGATCTCGAGGTCGCCGACCCGCTCGCGGCACTTTATGGGGCCTTCGAGAGCGCGCACGAGCGCATCAATGGCCACAAGACCGGATCGCCGGCCAAGATCGTCAATCTGCGCACGGTGCACATTGCGCGCCTGCCGAAGGTGGCGCTTGGCGGCACGCCCGGCGCGACGCCTCGACAGAGCCAAAAGACCCTTAGGCTCGTGCATTTCCCGAACCAGCAAGCAGCCTGCAAGACCGCCATCCACGACCGGGGCAGGCTCGCCGCGGGGGAAACCATTCTCGGTCCGGCGGTGATCGAGCAGGAAGATTCGACCACCCTCGTGCCGCCCGGCTGGCACGCCAGAGTCGTCACCGGCGCGGCGCTGCTGATGGAGAGGAGTGCATGAGCACCAAGCTTGAGGCTGCACGCTTTGATCCAGTGACGCTGGAAGTGTTGCGTCATCGCCTCGACTGCATTGCTGAGGAAATGGAGACCACCCTGCTCAAGAGCTCGTGTTCCCCGATCGTCAAGGAGGGACTCGACGCCTCGGCATCACTCTTCACGCTCGACGGGGTGACGCTGGCACAAGCCTGTGCGATTCCGGTCCACCTCGGGACCCTGATTCCGGCGGTCGGCGAGATTATTCGCGCCTTTCCCGTGGCGGCCATGCGACCGGGCGACGTCTATCTGCTCAACGACCCCTACTGCGGGGGCACGCACCTTCCGGATTTCGCCGTGGTCATGCCGGTGTTTGCGGGCGCTCGTGCGATCGCTCTCGCCGCCACGATGACGCATCATCAGGACGTCGGCGGCAAGACGGCAGGCTCTGTGCCAACCGACTCGACGGAGATCTACCAGGAGGGTTTGCGCATTCCCGCGGTCCAGTGGGCGCGCGCCGGCGCCTTCGACGAGACGCTGACGCGGATTTTGTGTCTCAATGTGCGCATCCCCGAGATCTTCCTTGGCGACCTTCATGCCCAGGTCGCCGCCTGCAGAATCGCCGGCATGAGATTGGGCGAGACCGCCAGAAAGCTCGGCGACAATACCTTGCTAGATGCCTTCCAGCTCCTGCTTGACCGATCCGAGGCGATGACCCGTGATGCCCTGCGTCGCCTTCCACGCGGCACCTGGCGCCACGTCGACTATCTCGACAATGACGGAATTGACCTCGACAAACCCGTCCGTATCGAGGTGGCGGTAACATTGCCAGGCGATGGTAGTATCAAGTTCGATCTCACTGGCAGCAGCCCGCAAGTGCGCGGACCCATCAACTGCGTGCCCTCGGGGAGCTTGGCGGCCGCCTGCTTTACCGTGCGCGCCGTGACGGATCCGACCATCCCGAACAACGGCGGCTGCTTCCGCCCGATCTCGCTTGAGCTGCCGCATGGCAGTCTTGTCAATCCGCGTCCTCCGGCAGCCGTCAACGCCCGCTCGGCAACGATCAAACGCATTACCTGCTCCATGCTGTCGGCGCTGGCCGACGCCGCGCCCGACCGCGTGCCGGCGCCCAATGCCGGCGAGCTGCTGGTGATGGCCTTCGGTGGCCAGCGCAAAGATGGCACGCCATTTGTCACCGGGGAACTTCTCTCCGGCGGGAGTGGCGCGGGCAATGGTTTCGACGGCGTCGATGCGATCGAGACCGATGCCACCAATTGCATGAACCTGCCCGCCGAGGCCATGGAACTCGAGGCGCCGATTCGCATCAATCGCTGGTGTCTTAAGACAGATTCCGGTGGTCCCGGAACCTGGCGCGGAGGCCTCGGCCAAATCAAGGAGTTCGAGGTACTCGACGACGTCGAGGGTGCGCTGTCCTTTTCGCACCGGGGCGAACGTCATTTCGTGGCGGCACAGGGTATGAGGGGAGGAGGTGCCGGTGCTTGTGCGCGTTCCTGGATCACGCGCCGCGACGGTACCACGGAGGTCATTCCATCGAAGCTGGTGACGCGGCTGGCCCCTGGCGACCGTCTCGTCATCGAGACGGCAGGTGCCGGCGGCTATGGCGAGCCGGCTCGGCGCGCGACCGGGGCGGTGAACAGCGATATTGCCGACGGCAAGGTGAGCGGTGGCCGGCTGTCCCTGCAGGCAAAAGACAAGCACAAGAGACCTGCGCCATGAGCTGCCCGTGCGGCGCCCGGCACCGCCGCTTGAGATGAGCGCGATCTCGCTGGCGAGTCGCGTCTGGGACGCAGCTTTCTCAATCGGTGATACCGGTGCGCTGGCGCAACTCGAGCCACCAGCCGTACGAGGGTGGCCAGAGCTTCCAACCAGGGTCAACGCCCAGCGCCTGGGCCGCGTGCAGTGCCCAATGCGGATCGACCAGTGCTTCGCGGGCAATGGCGATGAGGTCGGCCTGTCCTCGCTGCACTATGGCCTCGGCCTGTGGTCCGTCGAGGATCGCCCCGACCGCCATCGTCGCCACGCCCGTCGCGCGTCGAATTGCCTCGGCGTAGGGCACTTGATAGTTCCGCTTGAGTGGGCGTCGCTGTTTGGCATAGTCGATCATCGAATTCTCGGCCCGGATGCCGCCCGAGGAGCAATCGATCAGGTCAACCCCGCGAGCGGCAAGCTCGCGCGCAAGCAAGCAGCTGTCCGCGATCGTCCAGCCATCGGTCCGCACATCGAGATCCTCGCGCCAGTCGACCGCCGAGATGCGGAAGAACAGCGGCTTGCCCACCGGCCAGGCCCCTCGCACACTCTCTGCAATTTCGAGCGCAAGCCGCATTCGGCCATAGATGTCGCCGCCATAGGCATCGCGGCGGCGGTTGGCGATGGGTGACAGAAATGTGTGCAGCAAATAGCCGTGGGCGCCGTGTATCTCCAGAACGTCGAAGTCGGCCTCCGCCGCACGACGTGCGCTTTGGCAATAGTCCTCGACAAGCTTGCGGATCTCTTTGATCGTCAGCGACCGGGGTTGCAGCCAGCCGACCATGCTCGCCTCGGGCGACGCGCTGACAGGCTGCCATGGTGGTTCGCCTTTGGCCGCGTCCTCTGCGTCGAGGGGACCCAGCCCTTGCCAGGGGCGTCGCCGCGACGCCTTCGGTCCACAATGATGCACCTGCGCCGCCGCGAGGCTGCCCTGGCGATGCAGAAAATCGACGATGCGCTTGAGCGCAGGCACATGGAGGTCCGACCAGATACCACAGTCTGCGTAGGTGTTTCTGCCAATCGGATCGACGATCAGCGCTTCGGTCATGACGGTACCGGCACCGCCGACGGCATACTTTGCCAAATGCTGGAAATGCCAATCGTTGGCCATGCCGTCGGCGCCGGCAACATACATTTGCATGGGGCCGATGACGATACGGTTTGGAAATCTGACCTCGCGCAGTTGGAAGGGGCTGAACAGCATCGACGGGCTGCGCCGCACGGAGGTCAGGGGCGGCATGCGGCTGTCTCCGTGCCATCGATCCGTAGTCGTTGCCCGGCATCGAGGTGCCTATCTATTGGTCGCGATCGGCGGCCATTCTCGGCGGTGAGCGGGGCTCGGGTCATGCTCGGGCTGGCTGCAAACTGTCGGCCAGATGACATGCCGTTCTATGCGCGCCGGCCTGGGGCTCAAGCCGGGGCTCGCGTTCCGCGCACAGCGGCGCGGCGTGCGGGCAACGCGAGCGAAAGCGGCAGCCGGAGGGTAAATTGCCTGCGTCCGGCGGTTCCCCCTCCAGGGCGAAGGTGTCGGTGACCCGGCGACCGCCGATGCGGGGTATGGCCGCCAGGAGCGAACGAGAGTAGGGATGCCGGGCCGCGGCGAACAGCTCGGACACGGGTGCAATCTCGACAATCTGCCCCAGGTACATCACGGCAACGCGGTTGCACATGAGGTGCACGACCGATAGGTCGTGCGAGATGAATAGGTAGGTAAGGTCAAACGCCTTCTGCAGCGACTGCAGCAGCTTCAGCACGGTCGCCTGGATCGACACATCGAGACCGGAGGTCGGCTCATCGAGGATGACCAGGCGGGGTTTCAAGGTCAGGATGCGGGCCAGGCCGACGCGGCGCTGCTGACCACCCGACAATTCGTGGGGATAGAGGTGAAGATGCTCGGCAGGTAGCCCGACGGCGGCCAAAATCTCCCGGCTGCGGGCTGCACGATCAGATCGGCTGAGCGAGGTATGAGTCGCGAGCGGTTCGTCGAGGGAGCGACCGATGGTCCAGCGGGGATCCAGCGCGTTACCGGGGTCTTGATGAATATACTGCAGGCGTTGGCTAACGCCTGCCCGTGCCGGGCCCCGCAAGTTCGAGATCTCTGCGCCCTCGAAAAGGATGCGGCCGGCGCTGGGTTCGTGAATACCCGCCAGGGTCTTGCCGAGCGTGGTCTTGCCACAACCCGATTCGCCGACGATCCCAAACGTTTCGCCCGCGCGCACAGCAAACGTTACGTCATCGAGGGCCTTAATCGTGCCGGTGCGCAGGCCCAGCACGTTGCGCACCGGGAAATGGCGCCGCAGCTTCTCAACGTGTAGCAGTGGGGCCGTCGCGCTCACGTGGCTGCCTCCAGCCGGGGCGGATGCGGATGGAAACAGCGCACCACCTGACGCGTGCCGCTGGCGGCGGGTCGTGCCCGGGAACAGGCTTCGCTGGCGCTCGCGCAGCGAGGATGGAAACGGCAACCGTTGGGGGGGAACACCAAGTTCGGAATCTCGCCGCCAATTTCGCGCATCGGGCGCGAGGGGTGGGGCAGGCTCTCGAGCAGGCGTGCCGTGTAGGGGTGGCGCGGATTAGCGAAGAACTCGGCGATCGGCGCGCTCTCCACCTCCTGGCCGGCGTACATCACCGTGATCTCGTCGCAAATCTCGTAGGCCGTACCGAGATCGTGGGTCGTGAGCAGCACCGACACGCCGCGATGTTTGGCCAGCGCCTTCAACAGCTTCAAAATCTGCGCCTGTATGGTGACATCGAGGGCCGTCGTCGGTTCGTCGGCGATGACGAGGTCTGGGTTGGTCAGCAGCGCCATGGCTATCATCAGGCGCTGGCGCTGGCCTCCTGAAAACTGCTCGGGCAGCTTGTGGAAGGCGCGCTCGGGATCGGGGATCTGGACCTCGCCCAGGACCGCGATCGCCGCCGCCTTATCGGCGCGATAGCGTTGGCGAGGATAGGGTGTGAGGAGGGCACCAAACCCGGGCTCGCTGTCGGCCCGCCGCGGCGAGTTCCACTTCATCAGTTCCATGATTTGGTCGCCGACCCGAAACAGCGGATTGAAGGCGCTGTAGGGGTCTTGCGGCACATATGCGATGCGTCGTCCCTTGATCTCGCGGCGCAGGTGCTCGCGGTCCATGCCGAGCAAGTCGAAGCCGTTGAAACGGATCGTGCCGCCTTCGATGCGCGCGTTGGGCGACAGGATGCCAAGTGCGGCCCGCGCGAGTGTGGTCTTGCCGCAGCCGGATTCGCCAACCAATCCCATGATCTGGCCGCGCCCCACGCTCAGGTTGACGGCGTCGAGCACCCGCGCCGGCCCAAGCTCGGTGCGGAAGCTGATTCTGAGCTCTGAGACCTCAAGCAATGGATCAACGGTCATGCGCGCGCCTGAGGCGAGGGTCGAGTACGTCACGCAGACCGTCGCCCAAAAGATTGAAACCCATCACCACGGCAAAGATGGCGAGACCCGGGGCCAGCGCATACCACCACGCCTCAGGCAGGAATTCGCGCGACTCGGAGATCATGCGACCCCATTCGGGTGCGGGCGGGGGTGCGCCCAGTCCCAGAAATCCCAGGGCGGCAGCGGTGAGGATCGTAAAACCCATGCCGATCGAGGTGCGCACGATGATCGGCGAGAGCACATTGGGAAGCACATGCTGCACAACGATGCGCCGCTCGGGTACGCCGAGCGCAATTGCCGCCTCGATGAACGTTTCGTGCTTCAGCGAGCGTACCTCGGCGTAGACCAGGCGCGCGAACCAAGGCCAATAGGTGATCGACAAGGCGAGAATCACATTCTCGATTGAGGGACCCAAAGTCTGCGCGATGGCGATAGCGAGCACGATCTGGGGTACGGCCAGAAACACGTCCGAAACGCGCATCAGTGCCTCGCCGATCCAAAATTCACTCCAACCGGCCCAAAGTCCGACCGGCACGCCGATCAGCAGCGCGGCGCCGACGGCCACGAAGGCAATCATCAAGGTGATGCGTGCACCATAGATGACGCGGCTATATATGTCGGCGCCCATGCGGTCCGTGCCCAGTAGCCACTCCCTGCTCGGTGGCTTCAGTCGATCGGCGGGGCTCATGTCCCATACCGCTTCGGGGTGCGTCGAGATTAGGGGCGCGAAGATTGCGGCCAGCACCACCACCAGCACGAGGATCAGCCCAACCAGTGCCGATCGATCGCGAACCAGCTGGCGGATGACATGCGTGAAACCCATCATGCGTGGCCGCCTCGCGGATCGATGCTGGCGTGTGCGATATCGACAAGCAGGTTGGCGATCATGAAGATACCGCCAGCATAGACGGTAAAACCCATGACGGCTGCATAGTCGGAATGCAGGATGGCTTCGAAGGCATAAGTGCCGATCCCCGGCCATTGGAACACGGTCTCGATCACAACCGCACCCGCCAGCAATATGCCGAACAACAGTCCTATCTGGGTAATCGTCGAGGTTAGCGCGTTGCGCAGGACATACTTCCACACGATCAATGCACGTGGAATACCGATCGCGTCCTGGTAGGTAACGAACGGCCTTTCGAGCGTGTCGAGCACGCCGGCCCGCGTGAAGCGAACGACCGTCGCAAGAGCTGGCACGGCCAGCGTCACGGCCGGCAGCAGCAGATGCGCAATGGCACTGGCAAAGCGATCAAAGCGGCCAGCGATAAGCGCATCGAGCGTCATAAAGCCAGTGACGGCCGGCGGGGGAAAGCCTGCAATCCGGCCTTGCAGTGGCAGCCAGCCAAGGTCCATGGAAAAGACGAGCTGCAAAATGAGGGCCAGCCAAAAGCTGGCCAATGCCAACCCTGCGACCGTTGCGATGCGCACGCCGTGGTCAAGCAGCGAATTGCGTCGCGTCGCCGAGACGACACCAAGCGGAATGCCGATGATGATCGCGATCAGCATGGCGGCCAGCGTCAGCTCGATCGTCGCCGGCAGACGTGCCAGCAAGTCCTCGGAAACCGGCCGCGTGGTGAATAGGCTCGTGCCCAGGTCGCCTTTTAGCAGCTGGCGATAGTAATCGAAGAGCTGCACCAGCAGCGGGCGGTCGAGACCGAGCTTGACGCGCAGGGCCGCTATCGCTTCGCGACTCGCCGTCTCTCCAGCGAGCAGGGCGGCCGGATCGGACGGGATCACGCGAGAGATAAAGAACACGACCGCAAGCAGACCCGCCGCGGTTGGCACGAACCAAAGAAGGCGTTTGCCAATAAGGGCGAGGATGCGCATCGTGCCATCACTCCGCTCCTCCCCGGATGACCGACCAGGGAGGAGTGGAGATCTCGTTACTCATAGTAGGCGGTGCGCATCTCCTGCGCATTACCGATCGGACAGAAGACGATGCCTTGCAGCTTCTTCGAGTACGGCCCGTACCATTTGGTATTGTAGATCCACAAGCCGGGCGCATCGGCAACGACCAAACGCGTTGCCTCCTCGTAGAGCTTGGCGCGTGTCGCCTGGTCCGTTGCCTGCACTGCCTTGTCGAGCAATTCATCCACCTTGGGGTTTTTGTAGTGGTGGGCGTTTTTGAACGTTCCGGCACCGGATGAATGGAACATCTCGCCAATCCAATTGTGTGGGTCGGCGTAGTAAGTCGATATCCAATAGACCGAGATATCCGGCGTCGTCTCAGGTTTGCTAAAACGCTCGACAATGGTTGGCCACGGCGTGCCGATCACCTTCGATTGCACGCCGATCTTTTGCAGACCATTTTGGAATAGTTGTGCTGCCTGCTCACTTTGCGCAAAGCCGGTCAGGAAATGGATTTCGAGCGGACGATCGATTTTGCTGCCCGCCTTGGCGAGTTCGGCCTTGGCCTTTTCTAGGTCGAAGCTATAACCCTGGACGTCCTTCGGGTTGCCCCAGATTGTATTGGGAAGCGGCGTCGGGTTTCGCTCCACCAAACCGCCCAGGATGTTCTTGTTGAAACCATCATAATCGAAGACGTAGTTGAGGGCGCGTCTGACGTCGACATCGTTCAAGGGTGCGCGCGTCGTGTTAAACTGCATCATCATCACGCGCATTGACTCGGCCTCGAGCACCTTGGCGTTGCCCGAGGCCTCGATACGCTTCAACTGGTCGGTCTGTAGATAGCCGCCAATGCCGTTGAAATCTCCCTTCATAAGTCCGAGGACGCGGGTGTTGGTGTCCTTAACAGCGCGGAACTCGATCTCATCGAGGTGTTTCGGTCCCCAGCCCTTGAAATGGGCGGGGAAGCGCTCGGCGACGAAGCCGATTGCAGGATCGAACTGCTTGAGTTTGAAGGCACCCGAACCGGCACTGTTCTTCGAGAGCCAGGCCGCACCCCAATCGCCATTGACTTCGTTCTTCTTGACGAGCGCCGCATTGACGATGTGGATCTCCGGCACGATGGACAGGAAGATTGCCGAAGGCTTCGCGAGCTCGAAGGCAACCGTATAGTCATCGCTGGCCTTGGCCTTGCCGGGTTCGATCATGGACTTGAAGAGCGCGGCTGCACCCTTGCCCTGCGCTAAGATTCGCTCCAGCGAGTAGACGACGTCGGCCGCTTTGACTTCGCCGCCGTCGTGAAACTTCACGCCTCTGCGCATTTTGAAGGTATAGGTTTTGCCATCCGGTGAAATGCTGTGGCTCTCGGCGATCCAGGGTTCGAGCTTGGCGGGATTGTCCTGCCAGCGCATCAGGCCATCGTAGAGATTCAAGCGCACCGCCACCCGACCGACGTCGAACGAAGCGTGTGGGTCGACCGTGTCGTAATCGCTCTCGTTTGCGAACACGAAACGTGATTGCGCAGAGGTGGTCGCCGGCGCCAGGCCAAGGCCCGCAGCCAGAGCGAGGAGCCAAAACACCGGCAATAGTGCGCGGCGCGACAATTGCCCTGGTCCGGAAAACCAACGAGAACGCATGAGCCACCTCCAGCGGGTCGGAGTGTGACGATCGCACGCCCTCATGGGTCGGGCAAGCAGGTCGGCCGCCCTTGTGCCGGGACGCACAAGTGCTCCAACCCATTGCCGCTGGTGCAGTGATCGGCGCCGCGCTCAAAATGTCTGGGCCAAGACCGGCGGGCCGCTCGAAAGGCACAGGGGAGGGGAATGGTCCGACGCGCCATGAAAAAGCCACCCGCCGACACAAAAAGGCGCCGGTCGCGGCCGAATTTCTCCTCAGGCGCCCTTGTTGCGCGCAAAGGTCGATCTGGCCCGACGGCGGCTCGATCGTATGTTTACGGACCAGCAGGGGCGTAGCGCCGGCGGCGGGCTTGCAAAGGGGATCCCTCGTTTCGCCAATAGGTCGGTTGCCAACGGCGCAAGCTGGGGTCCTACCCGCGCCCTGGAGACAGGAAAAGCACTGCCTCCATTCTGGCGCAACTACCGGCTAGGAGGTGCCGCAGCAGCAGGGTTGTGTGGGATAAAACTTATGCTCCAGCTACTGCTAACCGTAGCCGCGATCGTATGGGCGACCTGCTCCGTCTTCGCAAGCGACGAGCAGGACTGCTTTCAAGGCCAAGAACCTCAGTTGAGGATCAAGGGCTGTTCGGAAATGCTTGAGCGTGCTCCCGAGGACGCGATTGCCTACCATAACCGTGCGTTCGCCTATGCACTGGCGGGTGCTATCGACAATGCCATCGCAGACTACTCCAAGGTCATTGCGCTGGCGCCGAGCAACGCGAGCGCCTATGCCAATCGTGGCCGCGCCTACGCGAGCAAGGGCGACTATGTTCGCGCCGTGGAGGATGAAACCAAGGCCCACGAACTCATGGCAAAGGCAACGGCGGAATCGCCGGTGGTCGCGCCCAAGCCGGCAAAGGCCCCAAAGAAGGCGGCGGCCGCCGCCAAGCCAGCGGCCGTCGCACCGAAGGCAAAGGAGATCCCGCACGCAAGCCCCAACGTCAGCCAGGAACCCCCGGCAGCACCGGCAACCAGTTGGTGGTCGTGGCTTTGGGGCAATAGTCCTGACCAGGACGGCAGCAAGAATGCCAAGCCCTGATGCGGCGACATTGGTGAGCTGAGCCAACTTGCCACGTCGAGCGCCCAACCACCAGCGCCAATGGTGCTGCCGGCGGTTCGCACTGTGCTCGGCCTCGACTTGGCAAGCACCGCTCCCGAGCGTTGCGTAAAGCTGAAAGGCTACCTGATGCGTCTCGACGCCATTGCAAAGGTCATCAGAAGCAAGAACGCCGGCCCCTGTCTTTTGACCCTCGACGTGATGCTGCCCGATGCGGCATCCTTCGCCTATGTTACGGCGCGACTCGGTCCGCTTCGTCGCCAAGTCGCACAGCGCTACCGTCTGAGTGAAAACGAGGTTGCCGTGCTGCCGTTCGAACCAGCGCTCGCCGTCAAGATTACGCTGCCGCGTGAAATCGTGTCCGGGGATATTGGCGATCGCGACGTCTATGGCGCCCAGCAGCACGCGGCGCTTCTGGATATCGAACTATGACCGCCATTGGGCGCCTGCTTGACGATTTCGGCCGCCGCCGGCGGCCGCTGCGCTCGCTCGGTGCCTCGGGCCAGCTCGGCTACGGCATTCCGACGCCGGCTCTCGAGGCCGGTCTGGCGCATGCACCCGATATGATCGGCGTCGATATGGGCTCGATCGACATCGGGCCAGCCTACCTCGGTAGCGGCAAGATGGCGCCGACGCGTGTCGGGGCCAAGCGCGACCTGCGCAAGGTGCTGCGCGCGGCGCGCCGACTTGATATTCCTTTGATCGTCGGTTCGGCGGGTTCGGCGGGTGCCAGACCGCACCTCGACCAGACGCTGGAAATCATTCGCGACATCGCCCGCGAGGATGGGCTTGCCTTCCGCCTGGCTGTGGTCGCCTCGGACCTGCCGCGCAACGCGTTAAAGCAAGCGATTGCGGCCGGCCGCGTGCGGCCGATGGATACCATGCCCCGTTGACGGCGGCGGATGTCGATGCCGCCACCAACATCGTCGGACAGCTTGGGCTGGAGGCGTTCCGGCGCGCGCTGCAGGCCGACGTGGACGTGGTCGTGCTCGGTCGCGCGTGCGACACAGGCATTTTCGCCAGCATCCCGTCGATCCTGGGCTTTCCACCGGGCCTCTCGATGCATATGGCCAAGATCATCGAGTGTGCATCGCTATGCTGCGTTCCCGGCGGGCGCGACAGCATCCTCGGCGTTCTAGATGATGAGGGTTTCGAGCTTGAAAGCATGGCGCCGAACCGACGGGCCACGCCATCGAGTGTTGCCGCCCATAGCCTCTACGAACAGGCGGATCCCTATGAGGTGCGCGAGCCGTCCGGCCGCGCCGACTTGCGCCATGTGACCTACCGGGCCATCGATGGCCGGCGCACGCGGGTCGAGGGCGCAACCTTCGAGCCGGCCGAGCGCCTGACGTTGAAACTCGAAGGCGCCGCCAAAGTCGGCTATCGTGCCCTCCTCATCGCCGGAGCCGCCGATCCACATTTTATCTCCCGGCACGAGGAGATATTTGCCGACGTTGCGCGCATTGTCCGCGATCTTGTCTGTGAGGATACCGTCGAGGACTACCGCCTCGGGTTTCGGCTCTACGGTGTCGATGGGGTGCGTCGATGGGCGGAGCTACCCGCCCACCCGCCGCGTGAGGCATTCGTGATGGGTGAGTGTATCGCCGGCTCGCCCGAGCGGGCCGAAGAGGTGATCCGCACGACCAAGCAGTATCTGCTGCACCATGGCTATGAAGGCCGGCTGTCGACGGCCGGCAATCTGGCTTTCCCGTTCACGCCGCCCGAGGTGATGATCGGCGAGGCTTACCGCTTCAATGTCTTTCACCTGATGGAGGTCGACGACCTGGCGCACCTGTTCCCGGTCGAGGTCGACACGCTCGGCGGATCATACGGCCGCGCCGGGCGTTGATGGCCGTTTCCGGTCTCGCTGGCCTGGCATGGACGTTGGGTGACCGGCGCGCCGGCGGATTCGGTGCCAAGGCGAGCGCCGCGGGCCCAGCAGGTGTTCGCCAAGGCTCCGCGGCGCGCCAGTCCTAGCCGTTGGCGACGAGCGCCGGGGCGATCTTGCGCACGCGGGCCACGGCTTGTTTGGCCATTTCGGCGCAAAGGCCGGTGTAGGCGACGGGATCAAGAAGTTTGTCGATGGCGGCGGGCGAAAGGTGCGCGCTCACTCTCGGGTCCGCCGCGAGCACCGCGGAAAAAGCTCGATCCTCGAGGAAGGCCGCTTGCGCAGCGTCGTAGACCACATCGTGGGCGTGCTGGCGACCGAGGACGGCGCCCAACTCCAGCATGATGGCTTCGGCCATGATCAATCCGCCGCCCAAATTTAGGTTGCGCCGCATCCGCCCTGGATCGAGCCGCAGCCCGCGCACGATTTCTCCGAGCCTGCTCAAGGCATCGCCCGTGGCAATACATGCGCGCGCCTCGGCGGCGTCCATCATCAAGCTGGTCGTGCGGTCGGCCTCGTGCTCGGTCTGCATGGCCTCGAGCGCCAAAGGCACCAGCGCACGTATCTCCGCTGTCAGCGCGATCACGTCCTGGCACAGTTTCGGGTTGCGCTTCTGTGGCATTGTCGAGCTGCCGACCGTCCCGGCTGGAACCGGCTCCTCGACCTCGCCGAATTCCGTCTTCATCAGCGTGTAGATCTCCCGCCCAATTTTACCGCAGGTCGCCGCCAGCATGCCCAGGATGCACACGCTCTCGGCCAAATGGTCGCCGAGCGCGCGCGATGGTACCGGCATCGAGCTCAAGCCCAAATGTCTGCCGATACCCGCCTGCACCAATGGGCCATTCTTGCCCAGCGAGGCAAACGTGCCGGCGCCGCCGCCGAGCATCGCCACGAATAGACGCGGTTGCGCCTGTTGCAGCCGTTCGAGATGACGCAGCAACTCGTCGATCCAGACGGCCACCTTGTAGCCGAAGGTCGCTGGTACGGCATGCTGGCCGTGGGTGCGGGCCGCCATCGGCATCTCGGCGCTACGCTCAGCGAGATCGGCCATCGCCGTGAGTGTCTCGCCGATCAGGCGAAAGAAAATTTGGTGCGCCTTGCGCAAAAGCAGCAGATCACCTGTCTGCGTGATGTTCTGCGTGGTTGCACCCCAGTGCACCCAGCCGCCATGTGGGTCACCGACCACGCGAGCAAGCTCCCAAACAAGCGGCACCAGAGTGTGGCCGGTACGCGCAAAGCCTTCGTCGATGCGCGCACGGTCTAGCAACTCAAGCCGTGCCACTCGCGCGATGGCATCGGCCGCCTCGGCTGGCATGATCGCAAGCTCTGCCTGCGCCCTCGCCAGCGCCACCTCGACGTCGAGCCAGGCCTGCCAGCGGCTCTCCTGAGAGTAGATGGCGCGAATGCCTGGGTCGGCGACGCGCGTGGCGGTTGGAAGCGGATCGCTCATGAGGCCTCACCGATGTCGCAGGGTGATGACTTAGGTTTAGCTTCCCTCGCTTAGACGCTCGAGCGCTTGCCAGTCAAAGCCAATGCCATGGCCAAGACGATCGGGCGCAATGGCGCATCCATCGGTGAGCTCCATGGGGTGGTCGATATAGCGATCAAGACCGAAGCCGTGCGCCTCGAGATAGCTGCGGTTTGGACAGGCCGCCAAAAGGTGTACCGTGAGGTCATGCGCGCCGTGCGAGGTGAGGGGCAAATTGTGTGCCTCGGCGAGGTGAGCGATCTTCATGAACACGGTGACGCCACCACAATTGGTGACGTCCGGTTCGGGATAGGACACACCGCCCGCAGCCATCATTTGCTGGAACTCCCAAAGCGTGCGGAAATTCTCTCCCGTGGCAATCGGAATGCCGCCCTCGCGGGCGATGCGGGCATGGCCCGCAACGTCGTCCGGGATGGTGGGTTCCTCGAGCCAGACCAGGTCGTAGCCGCGCAACGCGCGGGCACGGCGGATCGCCTCGTCAGCGGTCCATTTCATGTTGGCGTCGACCATCAACGGGAATTCATCACCAAGGTGTTTGCGCATGGCCGCGACCTTGGCGACATCCTCGCTCAAACGGTCGCGCCCCACTTTCATCTTGATGGCGCGGAAGCCCTTGGCAAGGTGCCCGTCGGTCTGCCTCAAGAGCGCGCCGGCGTCGAGATCGAGGTCGATGCCGCCGGCATAGCATGGCACCTTCGGGTCGTGACCCCCGAGCAACTTCCACAACGGAAGGTTTGCGCGTTTCGCCTTGAGATCATGCAGGGCAATGTCGAGGGCGGATTGCGCGAGCACCGCGGCACCTCCACGCCCACCGTAGTGCAGACCCCACCACACCTTGCTCCAAAGATGCTCGATGCGGTCGGCATCTTCACCTGCAACCAGGTCGCGGATCGCATGCTCCAGCGTTGCATGGATGGCGGCGCCGTTGTGTCCGGTGGTGTAGGTGTAGCCAATGCCTTGGCCCCCGTCGCGGTCGCGCAGGCGCACCGTGACGAGCTCGAAGGCCGTTATGGTCCCGTGCGTGGAGTCGGAGAGCACACTTTCAAGCGGAATGCGGTAGTGTCCCGTCTCGACGGCGTCGATTTTTGCCATTGCTGCCTTGCCTCATGGTCTTGGCAGGTGTCGGGCCACACCCGCCTGCGCCTCGCTTATTGCCGCCATGCTACTCTCAGGCTTGCAGCCGTCGAACTTGCGCTCCGGTTCAGCTTTGGGAGCGGCTCGCTCGGCCGCTAACGATCCGGACGGGCAGCGCGCGGATGCCGCGGATGAAGTTCGAGTACAGTCGCTTCGGAGGCCCTACGATCTCGATATCGAGGCCCCGCGCAAGTATCTCCTCCCAGAGCACTCGCAGCTGCAGGTCTGCTAGCCGATCGCCCACGCAGCGATGGATGCCGGCGCCGTAGGAGAGATGTTGCCGCGGTCTTGCTCGGTCGACAATGAAGGCGTCGGGCTTGTCGATAACACTCACGTCGCGGTTGCCCGACACATACCACATGACGACCTTGTCGCCTTGCCGGATCGCCAGGCCGGCGAGTTCGACGTCACGCGCGGCCGTTCGGCGCATGTGGATCACGGGCGTCTGGTAACGGATGGTCTCGGCAACGAGGCTGGGGACGAGTGCGGGATTGGCTTTGAGCTTGGCGAGCTCGCCTGGGTTTTCCGACAGCGCCAGAAGACCACCCGACATCGAGTTACGCGTCGTGTCGTTGCCGCCGACGATCAGCAGCGCAAGATTGCCAACGAACTCCATCTCGGACATGCCGCGCGTATCTTCACTGTGTGCCATCATGGAAATAAGATCGAGTTTGTGTGCCGCCGCCGCCCGCTCGCGCCAGAGCACTTTAAATGCATCGGCCATGCGCAGCAGCTCGGCGAAGCGCTCGGCCTCCGAGTGCACCGGGGCATCGGGCGCGTTCACATTGCAAATTGCGACGTCCGACCAAAAGGTGAGCTTACGCCGCTCCTGCCACGGGAAATCAAACAGCGTTGCCAGCATCATGGTGGTGAGCTCAATCGAGACCTTGTCCACCCAGTCGAAGGTCTCGTTGCGCGGCAGGCCATCGAGCACCGCACGGGTGCGCTGCCGGATCGTCACCTCGTAGCTGGCCAGGTTGGCGGGGGCTGCAATTGGGGCAACGGTCTTGCGTTGTGTCGTGTGGCGCGGCGGGTCCAGCCGGATGAAGCTGCCCCGCTTCATGTCGGCCGGCTGGTCTTCGATCTGAATGCCGCCGAGCTCGGAGGAATAGGTCGCATGATCGAGCTCAACGGCCATGATGTCGTTGTAGCGCGTTACCGACCAAAACGGCCCGTAGCGACTTGCCGCGCAGTAGTGCACGGGAGCCTCGCGCCGCAGGCGGGCAAAAAGCGGTGCCCATCGGTCCTCTTGGTAAATGGCCGGATCGCTAACATCGATCGCGTCGAGCGGCTGCAGATCCTGGGCGACAAGGTGTTCAGTGGTCACGACCGCCTCCGAAGGAGAATCCAGCTTTTGGACATGCTTTCGGTGTTCAAGATGAGGCGATACTATCGCAAGCATGGCGCCGGCGACACGGGCGGCATGTGCGCAAGGCCCCCAAACGCGAGCGCGTCCTGGTCGCCAACATGACTTCGCCAACGGCTGGAGAGCGCATGATCGATCCTCTGAAACTGCACCAAGACGCGCTCGTCATCGACGGTCTCGTCTATCACTGTGATGGCGACGTCACCGACCTCAAGGCGGGTGGCGTCGATGCCCTCAACATCACGACTTGCCATTTCGAGGCTGACTTCCCGCAAGCCTGCGCTGAGATCGCGCGCTGGCACGGCATTATCAATCGGCCCAACTCCCCGTGGCTGCTGGTTGAGAGCGCAGCCGATCTCGAGCATGCCAAGGCCGAGGGCAGAGTCGGCATTATTATGGGCTTGCAGAACCTGAGGCCGGTCGCCGACGAGCTCGATCGCCTGTATTTCTTGCGGCGGCTCGGGCTTCGGATCGTGCAGCTCACGTATAATTTCCGAAACGCGTTTGGCGACGGTTGCCTTGAGCCCGAAGAGGCGGGCCTCACGCTGCTTGGCCGCGATGCCGTGAAGGTAATGAATCAAATCGGCGTTGCCATCGATCTTTCCCATGTCGGCCAGCGTACAATGCTTGGCGTGATCGAGCTTTCCTCGCAGCCGGTGCTGGTGACGCATGCGAACGCGCGCGCGCTCGCCAATCTGGAGCGCAACAAGACCGACGAAATCATCAAGGCGGTGGCGCAGACGGGCGGCGTGATCGGTGCCAGCATCTATGGCCCGATGTGTTGGGACCAAAATCCGGCGAGCAAGCCCAGTATCGACGACTATGTCCGCCACCTCGAGTACATCATCAATATTGCCGGCTTCGAGCACGTCGCCTTCGGCACCGACCTTGCCACCGGCACCGACTACCGGCAATTGGCGTTCGAGCGCAGTCACTGGCGCCGTTGGGAAGGCATCAATCGCTTCAATCGCGTGTTCGGAGAGGATATTCCCTCTCGCTATCTGGTGGACTGCAACAAGCACTCGCAGCTGCCGAAAGTAACCGAGGCGCTGGTTCGGCGCGGCTGGAGGGAGGCGCATATTCGCGCCTACCTCGGGGAGAACCTACGACGCGTTTTGGACCGCATCTGGAGGGCCGGCCGTGCCTAACCGGAAGGATCTGCAAGCCCTAAAGCGGTCTGCCAGCGCAGTTGCGAGACTGTTCCGATTGCCCGCACCATAGGTTAGGCTCTTTGGCCCTGGCACGAGACGGGAGCAAGGCGATGGCGTTCTACGAACTTAGGCAATACACGATCCGACCCGGCAAGATGGAGGCCTGGCTTCGGTGCATGGAGGAGGAGATCATCCCCTTCCAGGTGGCAAAGGGCATGGTGATCACCGGCAGCTACCGGGGCGAAAAGGACGACAGTGTCTACGTCTGGATGCGTCGATTTGAGAGCGAGCCCGAGCGCGAACGACTGTACAAGGCGGTCTATGAGAGCGAGCATTGGAAGAATGTCATCGCGCCTAAGGTTACCGAGCTCATCGATCGCTCCGCGATCAACGTCCAGCGCCTGGTGCCGACCCGCCTATCGACCGCGCAGTAGCGAAAAAACCGAGCACCGCGAAGCCCTTGCCGATGCGCTCAGGGTGGCAGAAAGGGCGTCGCGGTGCCAAGCAGGACCGTCCTGGCGCCGCCCAATCCCCGGTGCGGGAGCGTTCGCGTTTCTCACGCCATGCGCCGCGTCAATCCGCGGCTGCCGCGCGGGCTCTTTTTCTCATACACTTTCGTCTTGTGCCCGACTAGCAGCTCGAGGGCTCTCCATGCATCGCATTACCACGCTCGAACAGCTCGATAGGCTCTATGGCGAGCCGGTTCCAGCCGCGATTGTCAAGGAAATCGACTATATTTCCGATCACTACAGGGCCTTTATCGACAAATCCCCGTTTGTCGTAATGGCCACGGTCGGGCCCGAAGGCTTGGATTGTTCTCCCCGCGGCGATCCACCCGGCTTTGTCCGCGTACGCGATCCCAACACCGTTTTGATCCCCGATCGGCGGGGCAACAACCGCATCGATTCGCTGCGCAACCTGGTGCGCGAGCCGCGAATCTCGCTGCTGTTCATGATTCCAGGTATTGGAAACACGCTAAGGATCAACGGTCGCGCTGAGATCTCGACCGACCCCGACCTCCTGGCAACCTTCTCAATTCGCGGCAAGTTGCCGCGAACCGTCTTGGTCGTCACGGTCGATCGCATTTACACGCAATGTCCCAAAGCGCTCGTGCGCTCACGCCTCTGGAGCCAAGAGGCTCAGATCCCCCGTTCCGAGTTGCCGAGCGCCGGCGAAATGCTGGAGCAACTTAGCAAGGGTGGCATCGACGGCGCCGAATACGACCGCGTTTATCCCCAGCGCCTCAAAGACACCATCTACTAGCGAAGGCACTCTTTGCTTGCGCGACGCTCGCTGCCCTCGACTTGCCCAAGGCTCGGTAGACGTCTCGCCTTCGCGGTAGGCATAACCGCCAGTTTGGCGCCCAGTCGGCGCCTTGGTGCCGCGGCCTCGACGAGCCGCCACGCGGCGGCGCCATTAGGCACCCTCGGTCTGTTCGAGGCTGCAGCCATTGATGCGCCAGGCGCCGTCGATTGCAACCATCTCGTAGCGTGCAACGACGGTACCGGTGTCGCTTTCGATGAGGACACGCTGGATTAGCCGCCCTTCCGTGCTGTCCAGCTTCAAAAAACGATGGCTGCGCGATCGGTAGACTTGAGGGTAACCGCGTTCGACCATGCGCATGAAGTTGGCCGCATCGCCAAATTGCGACTGGATGGCGGGCGACGCCAGGGCGAAAGCGGCCGCCTCGTCGCCGCGGTTCATGGCCTCGAGCTGTCGGGCGATGACGCCGCGGATTGCCGTCTCTTGAGGAGACTGGGCGACGGCCGTCGAGGCGATCGCCAGCAACACGATGGCGGCAAGGGTCTCGGCGCTTTTGCGCATCGGTTTGGTGCTCCCATCTTTGATGCGATTTCTTCCCTGGCTTCCCTGCGAGCATCGCTAGCAACCCGGGACGCGGCGCCGTCAGAAAGCCTCAGGTGAAGTCGAGGCGATAGAACCGCGTGGCAGTCCCCGCGAATAGGTCGGCTGTTTCAGCCTCGCTTGTGCCCTGCGCCAAAAGCTTGCAGGCATTCCAAAACACCGGGTAGCTGTAAGAACCCTTGTCGACCGGAAAGTTACTCTCAAACATGCAACGCGAAACGCCAAAGGCGTCGATGCAGACGTCGACATAGGGGCGCCACGCGGCGGCAAGCACGTCGGATGAGGGCGGCTCGTGCCTCTCGTGGAAGCCGAAGCCACTCATGCGCATGCCAAGTCCGCCGAGTTTGACGTAGACATTCCCGCATGCGGCCAGCGCTTTGATAGCGGCAACCCAGCCGCAAAACACTTCTGTGCGCTTGCCGGCATAAGGGCCAATAGCAATCGGTCCACCGACGTGATTGAGAACGATCCTGGTCTCGGGAAAGGCGCGCGCCAGCTCGGCGAGTTCGCCGATCTGCGGGTGATAAAGCCAAGCGTCGAACGAAAGTCCGAACCGGTTGAGCACGGCGAAGCCCTGTCGAAAGCGCTTGTCGCCAAGGAGGCCCGCTGGCGGGTTGTATGCAGGGCTGGCCATGCAGGCATCTTGATCCCAAGCGGTGATGTGTCGAATGCCACGGAATCGGTCGCCACCGGCGCGGATGTGAGCTAGCAACACCGGCTCCACTTGGCTGCCCAGGGTTAGGTCGGCGTGGCCAACGATCCCGGCGCAGGCCCGCGTCTTGCCATAGCTACCGCTGGCGCTCATGGCCGCCACACCATTGACGAATTCCGTTTCGCCCACGGGGCGCATCTCGACGGGTCCGGCGGCGCGCATCATCGCGCGCGCCTGCACAAACACCGTGGCGATGACGTTATGGCCAGTGTTCGTATCGGCCAGCAGGTCATCGAGTAGATAGCGCCATCCGGGGCGGTCCCAGAGGTGATGGTGCGCGTCAACGATCGGCAGATCCGGTTCAAGGATGGGTTCTTGGCGCCGATCCAACCAGTTTTGGCGCACCGCAAGATAAGTGGGTGATGAAACGGTGGCAGGCGCGGAAGACATGGTGGATCCTCTCCAGCAGGATAATGGGAAATAGCGTTTCGCCATAAGCGCATGGCGTCAAGGCAATTCCTCGGGTGTGAGCGCACGGGCACGTGCCGAAGCACGGGCGAATGCGGTGATGTCATGGTCGGCATCTTCACAGGAGTGTATGGCCCGGCTGTGCAGCATCGCGTATCCTGGCGGACGGGGCAAAGCCGCTGCCACAGGCGGCAGCGGCTGCGACCTGCACCTGGGGGGACAGATGTCGATGTCAGCGCTTAACGTCTTCGGTGCTGTTGCACGGTTATCGAAGGGCTTCTGGTTCGGTCCTTATGCGGCCCGCGCCTGGATGCTAACGGTTGGCGCCTTTGCCTTGGCACTTCTTGATGTCGGCGTGCAGGTGGCATTGAACCACTGGACCAAGGACTTCTATGACGCCATTGAAAGGCGGTCCGTCGATCAGCTCAGTCGCGCAGCGTTCTTTTTCGCGGCCTTGATTGTCGTAGCTACTCTAGTCGTTGTGCTCGGGATGATAACGCGACAGCTGCTGCAGATTTACTGGCGCCAAAAGATCACGGAGCGCCTGCTCGGTCTTTGGATCACCAATCAAGCCTTCTACCGTCTCAACGTGATTCGGACCGATGACTTCGCGCCTGAGCACCGCATTGCCGAAGATGCGCGACTTACCGTGGAGCCAATTGTCGATCTCATTATCGGTTTCTTGACGGCGACTGTCACCTTCATTGCGTTTGTCGGTATTCTTTGGAACCTCGGCGGCTCTATCACGATCGGCGGTGTCGATCTGCCCGGCTTCATGGTACTTGGCGCCATTGCCTATGCGCTGTCGGTCTCATTGTTGATGATGTTGGTAGGATCCAGCTACGCGCAGCGCGTTCGCGATCGCAGCGAAGCCGAAGCTCAACTGCGCTATGAGCTGACCCACCTCCGCGAGAACGCCGAAAGCATAGCGCTCGTTCGGGGAGAGATTGGTCAACAGACTTCGCTGCTCGGTCGTCTGGCCCGCGTTGCGGAAACCTGGCGCCTCTACGCGTTTCGCTGGGGTTACATGACGATTGTTGTGAACGCCAGTGCCTTGGCGGCCCCAATCGTTCCAGTCCTGCTCATGATGCCGAAATACTTGTCGGAGCCCGGCATGACGTTCGGTACCGTCATGCAGGCGGCTACCGCATTCGGTACCGTGCAAGCTTCGCTTGCATGGCTGACCTCGAACTTCGCGCGCCTGTCAGAATGGTATGCGGCGGCATCGCGAGTGGCGGAACTGAATATGTATATCCAGGCGGCCGCCTCGCCGGCAGCGGAGCAATCTCGCATCGAGGTCAAGGAAAGCGACGGGGGTCAATTGTGGCTCAAGAACGTGGGCGTCAGACTGCACACGGGTAGAAAGCTCATTACCAATGCGGAATTCTCGATTGCGCCGGGCGAGATGGTCATGGTGACAGGCAAATCTGGGATCGGCAAAAGTACACTGCTGCGCGCAATCGCAGGGTTATGGCCGTGGGGGGAGGGGACGATATATATCCCGGCCGGTGCTAGGATTGCGTTCGCATCGCAACGGCCCTACCTGCCCGCTGGCACGCTGAAGGCAGCGCTCACCTACCCGGCAGATCCGTCTGACTACCCTGACGAGGTCGTCGTGCGTGCGCTGGAGCTGTGCGATCTAAAAGGCCTAGGCACAAGGCTGCAGGAGCGCGGCGCCTGGGACCGCATTCTATCGGGAAGCGAGCAGCAATGCGCCGCGTTTGCGCGCCTGCTTATACAGAAGCCATCGATCACAATCCTCGATGAAGCAACCTCTGCCCTTGACGGGGAAGTTGAAGCGCGCCTCATGGAGCTGTTCAAAAGCGAACTCTATGAGACGTCCGTGATCAGTGTGGCGCATAGTCCGTCTCTCGCTCAATACTACGGTCGGCAAATCACGCTCAGCCGGGAGAAGTCGGGTGTTAGGGTATTTGTGCGAATGGGCCAGCTAACGGGCTGGGCCAAAATGCGGGCCGCCATGGCGCGCAGAGCGAAGGCACCTGCGACTTGAGCGTGGTCGCGGCGTTTAAGTTCGGCCCTGCGGATGTGCGTAAGGCAATCGAGAGCAAATTCTCACCCGCAATCACTTGCCCTTGTAGATGGGCGACGATGGCGAGGTTGAAGTATGGCAACGGGTAGTTCGCGTCTTTTGCAATGGCATGTCGCAAATCCGCTTACGCTGGCTCGATTTCCCCAACTGCATGCGTGCCGCACCAATAGTGTCGCGTCCGCCCGTAATGGTGGAATGATGGTTCAGACTAGAGGATGTCGGCTTCGGTGAATTTCGACGCCACTTTGCCGGCAACTTGTTGGAAAAACCATCGCAAGCCGTCGCGGTCTTTACCCTGCGTGCATCCATCAACGATGTTGAAGGCGAGAAAAAGATCCCAATCGTGGATATTGGTCAGGAGCGCGGCGAGCCGCCGCCGATTGAACTTGCCTTTCGACACAAGCTGACGCCAGAGCGCGATTGGCTCATCGTGGTACTGCAACATCTGCAGCATGTCGTCGTGGTCGCAAAATTCGGCGAGGAACGCGCGCGCGCGCGAAGCATGACTGTTAGCTGACGCAATGGGAGCACCCGGTGTCGCCTCAGCTTTGAAAGTGTCGTGCGTGTGAATGAGCAGCTTAAGCCGCCAGTAGTCGGTTTCAGACAACTTGTGGCGCAAGGCTTCGAGGTTGCGATCAAGTTCGGCAATGTGGGCGCGAATCGTCCCCTCGGGATGACCCGGCCGCGGTTCACCCCAATCCAAGTTGCGTTGGTAACGAGGGTCCCTCGTGATGGCATTGAAGGTTTGCTGATAGTCAGTCATTGCAGCCACCCGGGATTGGCCGCGCTGCGTGGTTCGGGCTGTGCGCTGGTCTCGGCATGGATGATGGCCTCGGCCCAATTGGGCCGAGGCTTACGCTTTAAGACCGCATTTCCCATTCGAGCGAGACCTAGCCCTCGTGGCCGTACGGGGCGAGCTTGGCGAAGAGTGTACCGATCGATGTCGCCGTCGCCCAGCCAAAGAAGCGGCCGGCGAGGTAGAGCCTGGCCAGGGTCTCTCTCATCGCTAATGCGTTCGCGCGGCAAGATCGAGAACACGCCTGCCACGGCGTGGCTTCAGTCAGCGTGCTTAGCACGGCACGCTGTGGGGCCGCGTCGACAATTCGCCCTCGGGAGCAAAGCTCGCAGTCGGGAGGAAATGCCGAGCTACTAGCCACAGGCGACGCAGTAGATGTCTTTCACTGACCCCGGCAGAGGCATCGCAGTCCAAGACTCACCTCCGTCCTGCGTACCGAAAATCTCGCCTTGATAGCGAGCGCCTATGTAAACTTGGTTGGCATCCGACGGATGCAGACCGACCGACATGATTGTGCCGTGCGCCTCGACCTTATCGAAGCGCTGCCAGGACCGACCGGCATCGTTGCTACGATAGACGCCGCCATTTTTGCTCGCCGCGGCAACGCTTAGGGCACAGTACATCGTCTTTGGGTCGTGCGACGCGACTTTCACGTCGCGCCCATAGGTAACAGGCGAGAATTTCTTCATCTCCATGTCCTGCCATGTCGTACCACGGTCGGTCGAACGAAATAGGCCCATTCGGCAAGCGAGCACCACCGCGTCGGGATCGGCCGAGCTGATGGCGATGGCGTGACCATCCAGCATACCCTCGGCGAAGCTGTCCGAGACGATCTTGCTTTTGAGATGCGGTAACTCCGACAACCGAATCAAATCAGCGCTGCAATCCTCCCAGGTCTCGCCGCTGTCGGTCGTGCGTATGACCCCATTGACCTCCAGCGCGGCGTAGATTTCGTCGGGTCTTTCGGGATGTTGCGCCATACGCATAACACGCACGGAGAACGGCGCTCTGGCGCGATCTTTGATGTCCGGTCTGGGGAGGCGTTGCCAGCTCTCGCCCCCGTCATCACTGCGATACACATCGACAGGCGATGCTCCAGCGAAGATTCGCTTGTCATCCCTCGAATCCACCAAGAACGACCAGATCTGCTTTCCCCGGTCCGGAAAGCGCGCTTGTTGGAACGTCGCACCGCGATCCTTGCTGCGCCAGACGCCATCGACAGTTCCGGCGAATACCACGGCTGGATCCGTGGGATGTACAAGGACAGTGTGAGTCTCCAGGTGCGTCAGAACATGGCTCCATTTGTCGTCCGCCACGCCACGCCGGAAAACACCGACACTGCCTTTCTCATCAGGACGTCCGACATAGCCCGCTACGCCAGCGTAAATGTTCGATTGCGCTGTCATGGGACAACCCTCCTATGTTCACGGCTCTATGCTAGGACATCTGGGCGTTGCCGGCTATGGCGGCAGTGGTGATCCGGGCACAGCAGCGGCCGACAACAGGTTCAATCGTTGCGCCAAGTGCCAGACGCTTTCCGCGTTGGCGTTGTGGCCACACTACCTCTCCTCCAGACCTCTCCTCCAGGCTAGGGCTCGCCGAGCCGCCGCCGCGGCTCTCCGCTCAGGCGCCGACTCAGTCGCCCAGGGGCTTGTCCTCGGCTAAGAGCGCACCTAACGTGGCCGCGAGCGAACCGAAAATCAGCAAAGTAATCCAGGAGCACTCACGATGCCGCGGCTACGCTTTGGCGCCTTTCTTGCCCCGCATCATCCGCTCGGCGAGCATCCGATGTTGCAGTTTAGGCGCGATCTTGATTTCGTGGAGCACCTCGATCGTCTTGGCTTCGACGAATTCTGGTGCGGCGAGCACCACTCGAGTGGTTGGGAGATGATCGCTTCACCGGAGATGTTCTTGGCAGCCGCGGGCGAGCGCTCCAAGCGCATCGGGCTAGGCACCGGGGTTATCTCGCTGCCCTACCACCATCCGTTCAACGTCGCCCAGCGCATGGTGCAGCTCGACTACATGACCGGAGGGCGGGCTATTTTCGGCTCTGGACCTGGTGCGCTGGCCTCCGACGCGCACACGCTCGGCATAGACCCGATGGTCCAACGCGACCGCCAAGATGAGGCCATCGGCGTGATCCGTCGCCTGTTCAGGGGCGAACGTGTAACGCTCAAGAGCGAATGGTTCACGCTGCAGGATGCGGCGCTGCAGCTGCTGCCGTTGCAAGAGGATATGCCCTTTGTCGTCGCCTCGCAGATCAGCCCCTCCGGCATGACGCTCGCCGGCAAGCATGGCATCGGCATCATCTCGATTGGCTCAATGTCGAACGAGGGCTTGCAATCCCTACCGCAGCAGTGGGCATTTGCGGAAGAATCGGCGAGGAAGCACGGCAAGACCGCGGACCGGCAACAATGGCGCGTGCTGTTGAGCTGGCACATTGCCGAGACGCGCGAACGCGCCCGCATCGAGGCGCGCGATGGCCTGCAGCGCCATCACAACGAGTACATCTTGGGAACCTTGCAACGGCCGGGATTGAAGCCCTACGCATCGCCGGACGAGGCGGTCGACAAGACCGCGTTCTCGGATGGAGCCGCTGCCACCATCGGCACGCCGGACGATCTTGTCGCCAAGATCAAGAGCGTGCTGCAAGTCAGTGGTGGTTTCGGCACGGTTGTGGGATTCGTTCATGACTGGGCGAACCCCGAGAACACCTTCCGCAGTTGGGATCTGGTTGCACGCTACGTTGTGCCAGAGATCAACGGCTACCTCGATGGATTGCGGCGGTCGCAGAGGTTCGTTATCGAGAACCGCGTTGTGTTCGAGCGCAGTCGCGAGGCGGTAATGGCGAAGATCATGGAGAACGAGAATGCGGCTGCCGCGCTCGCCGTCACAAAATCTCCCCACTTTGCCGCGTCAGGGGGCAACGTGCCGGATCTGCCGAAGGCTCGGACAGGGTCACGCAACACGCAGTAATGCTGGTGCAAGCAATTGCCGGTCATGTGACCTGAAGCATGGCTCGCCACCCGGTTTGTCTTTGCCCAGGCTATTCCACTGGCGCGGCACGAAATTCTCCGAAAGGAATGCACCATGAAGCTCGGCAAGCTTGGGGTGTGGGCCAGCCTTGACGCAATGACGGCGGGCGACGCTTTGGCCTTCGCGCGGCGGATTGAAAAACGCGGCTACGCGACCCTGTGGACGCCAGAGAGTCGGGGGCGCAATGTCCTCGTCAACGCGGCTTGGCTGCTGGCCGGCACCTCGAGCCTTATCCTCGCCACGGGCATTGCCAATATCTATGCCCGCGATGCGGTGGCGATGGCGAACGCCCAGCGCGGCCTGAACGAACAGTCGGGCAACCGATTTTTGCTCGGGCTCGGCGTCTCGCATCGGCCGTTGGTGTCAGATATGCGCGGCCATGTTTATGGTAGACCGGTAGCGACCATGCGCAGCTATCTTGAGGCGATGCGCGCTGCCCCCTATCAGGCCCCGCCGCCTTCGGAACCGCCCAGAACCGTACTTGCCGCGCTGGGGCCGCGGATGCTGGCGTTATCCGCCGAGATGACCGACGGGGCCCACCCCTATTGCGTGACACCCGAGCATACCGCGCAGGCGCGCCGCATACTGGGACCCGGCAAGCTCCTGTGTCCAGAGCTCATGGTGCTGTTGGAAACCGATCCCGCCAAGGCGCGCGCGGCCGCGCGCACCGCGCTCGCAACCTACATCCAGCTCGAGAACTACGCCAACAACTGGCGCCGACTTGGCTTTACGGACGAGGATCTTGCCGGCGGGGGCAGCAACCGTTTCGTGGATGCAAATGTCGCCTGGGGGGATGAAGGTGCCATCCACGCACGCATCCAGCTTTTCTGGGATGCGGGGGCCGATCACGTGTGCATCCAGTCGATTCACCCCAGCGGCTCGCGCACCATCATGGACGAGCGGATTTTTGACCTGCTCGCCCCCGCGGGTGGTGCCTGACCGCTCAACGGAGATGCGCCATGTCCCGCGAGGCGGCAAGGAGCCGAGGCAAGCAAATCGCGGCAGGTCTTGGACTCGACACCACGCGATCGCCGGTGCCGGGTCTGGACGACTTGATGGCAGAGGTGATGTATGAAGGAATTTGGGGACGACCGCAGCTCGCGCTCGCGGAGCGCGCAATTTGTACGCTGGCGGTGTTGAGCTCGCTGCAACGTCTGCCGTCGCTGCAGTCGATGGTCGCGGCCGCGCTGCGGCTCGGGCTGACGCCAGGCAACATTGTAGAAGTGTTCGTTCAAGTCGGGCTTTATGCGGGGTTTGTCACCACCGATGCGGCGGTCGCGGTTGCGCAGGAGGTCTTCCAGGCTCGCGGCCTGAGCCTGGTCTCGGAACCCCAAAGCGAGGACAGCACTGAGAGGCTTGACCGCAAGGGGCGCGAAGTCATGGCGCTATTGCACGGGGCAGGCGCAGAGGAGGGATACGCGGCTCCCGGAAATAGCGTCACCGGCGCGCTTTACCCAATGGCAATCCGCTACGGCTATGGCGAGCTCTGGTCCCGGCCCGGCCTCAACCACCGCCGGCGCATGCTGTGTGCGCTTGCCGCGTTCACCGCGCTGGGGCTTGAGGGCCAGCTCAAAAAGTTCGCAAAAGCTGCGCGCAATGTCGGTTTGACGCGTGAGGAAGTGATCGAAGCCGTCATCCAAACTGCACCCTATGGCGGTTTTCCACGCGCGCTCAATGGTCTCGCCATCGTCAGCGAGGTTCTTGCGGGTACGTCGGTATGAGCTGCTGACTGGAAACTGACATTGAACCCCACAACTTCAGAGATTCGGAATGCGGTGTTGCGCCAGAAGCGGGACGTCGTCGCGCTCTTTGCTGCTTTGCGCGCCGGTAGCCGTGGTGGCGAAGGCGTAACCCGCGATACCTATGGACCGGGCGAGGAGTTCGCGCACCAGCTGGTCGCCGCGCAGGCCGGCGCCATGGGGCTTGAAACGCGCCGCGATCACGCCGCCAATCTTTTTATGACACTGGCCGGCAAGAACCGAAGTGCGCCGCGCCTCATGACGGGTTCGCACCTCGATTCCGTCGCCAACGGCGGCAACTTCGACGGCGCTGCCGGTGTCATTGCCGGCCTGGTCGCGAGCAAAGGCCTGCAACATCTGGGTCTGCAGCCGCCCTGCGACATCACAACGGTGGCAATCCGAGCCGAGGAAAGTGTCTGGTTCCAAGTCTCATATATCGGCAGTCGTTCGGCCTTCGGGATGCTCCCGGCGGGAGCACTCGAGGCAAGGCGTGTCGACACCGGCCGCACCCTTGCCGAACACATGGCGCAATGCGGCGCGAGCGTAGAGGCTGTGCTGAGGGGAGACGCAAGTCTCGATGCCAGGTCTATCAAAGCCTTTGTGGAGCTGCATATCGAGCAATCCCCACAACTCATCGAAGCCGGTTTGCCGGTTGGCATCGGCACTGGGGTCCCCGGCAACTTCCGTTATCCGACCCTGAAGATCCTGGGCGAATACGCTCATGTCGGTCTCGCTAGGCGCTTTCGCCGTGATGCGGTGGTCGCAGCAAGCGAGTTTGCCGTTGGCCTTGACGACATCTGGAGATTGAGTGACGCGGCAGGCCGGCCCATGGCCTTTACCATCGGGCGCTTCCAGACAGACCCAAAGGAACACGCCCTGACAAAAGTGGCCGGAGAGCTGACGCTTAGCCTGGACGTGCGCGCCTACAGCAGGGCTCACCTCGCGGAGCTTGAGGTGCAGCTCTTTGATCTTGCGAGGGGTATTGAAAAGCAGCGCGGCGTGTGCTTCGAGTTTGGCGCGCGCACGGCCGCCGAGGTGGCCCCTTCGCACCCCGAACTAGTAGGCAAATTGACGGATTGCGCGGCGGCGCTCGGTATTGCAACCATGCCGCTGGCAAGTCCGGCTTCCCATGACACCGCGACCTTCACCGTGGCGGGGGTGCCCTCCGCCATGTTGTTCGTGCGGAACGCCAACGGCAGCCACAACCCGCGCGAGGCCATGGAGATCGATGATTTCCTGGAGGCCGCTTGCGTGCTCACGGGTTGGCTTGTCGGCGAGACTAGGTCGACCCAGCCCGCACACCGCACAAGCTGACACCCCTACCCGGCGCTGGGGAACGTTTGCGCGGGCTAATCGACCCGACACTTGCCCAAGATCTCCAACGCATCTCGCCCGACATGCTATCAGCGCTTCAAACCGGTTTCAGCCTTGCCTTGGCACTGACGAGATCCGCTGTGGCAAAACCCTCGCTAAAAGATCCGATAAGCTCACTCAGTTGCGGGCGATACTTGTCGGCATTTCGACTCGCCTCGTAGACGTCGTACATACTCATGCAAAGCCTTAGTTCCAGGGATTTGGCCTTCTGTTCGCGCGCCACTTTAAGTCCCTTGGAAAACCAATGTTCCGCCTGATCTAGGTCTTGGTGAGAGCGCCGATAGGCCTCTCCGAGTAGACGGTATATTTCGGCCGTATAAAAGCTGACGGATCCCCCCTCTTCCAGCCCGATCTGGGCCTGCTCCAAGAAGTCAAATGCTTGCCCGTAGCGTTCGTTCTTCAGGCATGCTTCCGCCAATAACCCAAGCGTATAGGACTCAGTTATTAGACCGCCGGTGGCCCGCACTTTTTCCAAGCCATCCTGCATCTCGGCAATGCCTTTCTCGAATTCACCCTGCTGCGCACCGGCCCATCCGCGCAAGATCATGGCCATCCCGAGATAGTGCACAATCTCGTGCTCTTCGCAGAGTGCAATCGCCGCGTTGGCCTGACCCGTGACGGCGGCCGGCTCACCGCGCAATTGATGCACGCGCAAAGTGATCGTTCGCGCCAATCCCTCTGCCCACGGGTCTTGCGAGATTCGGCGGGCATCCGCGCAGACCTGCAACGCCCGATCGGGATAGCCGAGGAACCATAGGGCCATGCCGTCGTAGCACCGGATGTGAACGCGCGGGTCCTGCGCTGAGGGGTCGGCATAAGCCCCGCCCTCGTTGGTTTCACACATGCTCAGGGCGCGCTCCAGCTCCGCGTGGGCAGCATCAAACTTCCCGTACGCAAATAAGGTGAACCCGATGGCTTGCTGCGCGAGAACGCGGTGCATGCGGTTGTCGGCATTCTTCACCGCATCCCGCAGATGTTCGGCAAGCGAATGCGCCTCCCCTAGCGCGCCATGCACGTAATTCCAGCTCCATAGGCCGAACAACGCCGTAAAGACATGCTCCGCGGATCCACTCTCCCGGGAGAGCTGGAGGGCCCGTGTATACGCATGCTTCACCTCCTCAATGCTCCACCCCTTGGTCGCCCGCAGGGAGTTGCCGAGTGCTATTTGCACCTGCAGCTCCATTTTGCTGCGCAGCAAGGGGTCGTCGATATGCGGAACCTGCCTCAACCCTTGCTTCAAATGACCAACAGCCTCGCTGTGGGCCGAACGAGCGGCTGATAGCTTCCCCGCCTCGTACCAGTAGCGTAAGGCCTTTTCGTAACTCCGCGCCTGCGTGTAATGGTGCGCAACAATCTCGGGATGCGCTTTGGCCATTTCTGAGAAACGCTCCTCAAGCAGAGAGCCCACTCTCTTGTGATAGGTTTCGCGCTCCGCCTTGGTCAACAGCGCATAGGCCGCATCGCGGATGAGCGAGTGCTTGAACTCGAAGGATGCCTCCTGGAGCACGGTTCCCTTCTGGTAAAGCAGCTCGGCGGCCACCAAATGGCGTAATTCTCTGCTCAAAACTTCTTCGTCCATAGCCGAGGCGGCTAACAGGAGTTCGTAGTCAAATTTTCTCCCCAACGTTGCCGCCAGTTGCAGGACCCGTCGCCCTTTGACCCGGTCCACTCGGGACGTCAAAGGATCGCGCAATGTCAGTGGGATCGCAAAATCCTGCTCGGCGCTGAGGTCCTCGCTCCTCCCATTTTGGACCGGCTCGGCATCCAATACCATCTTCGTCAATTCTTCGACGTATAAAGGTACGCCGTTTGCCTTGTTGAATATTTGCGTATGCACACTGCGCAGAAGAGCCTTCTCGCCGGTAAAGGTTTGAATCAACTCTTCGACCTCATTCAGCCGCAGGCGAGAAAGCACGATTTGTGTGACAAAATACTTTTCCTGTAACTGGGCGGTCGATGTGGAGCGGGTTGTCAACAGCAAGAAGGCTCGCTCGTTGCTGACCATTGGTATAAGTGCTTCAAGCAAACTCATGGTGGTCGCATCAAACCAATGGATATCTTCGAAGACCGAAAGCAGCGTGCCCCGGTTGGCGTAATGGAGGGCCATTTCGATCAAAACGTCGAGCGTTTCCTGGTGCGATATCAGGGATGGCAGCCGGTTCGTGCCGGTTTGCCCAGGGATGGAGAGCAAGCCGCTCATGACCGGCAGCATTCTTTCCGGTTTGTCGAAGTGGCTCAGGAAAGCCGTTAATTTTGCGAGCTTTTCGTGCTCCCGGTCGGTAGGAATAATTTTCGCTGCGAGCTGAATATTCTCGATCACGGGGTGCAGCATGGTGTTTCTGTGAAAAGGGGACCCGTGAAATCTGAGGATTGTCCGAGCCTCGCTTCCGTACTCGGCCTCGAATTGCTGGACCAGCTTGGATTTTCCAATGCCCGCTTCCCCAGCCACGATTACGACTTGCCCATTCCCATCCTTGACAAGGTCCCAGTGGTCCGACAACAGATCGAGCTGCTTGCGGCGCCCAACCAATGGTCTACTGATTTGGCTATCGATCGTCAGGCCGTCCCCGCCCTTTCGTTCAGAGACGCAAAATAGGCGCAACGAACCGATATTCTTCAAATCGCGGACGCCGAGATCCTGGTAGGTAAAGACATCGCCTGGCAGCAGGCGTTTCGTCGTCTCGGTTATGACGACCGTGTCAGGGCTGGCCTCGGCCTGCGCTCGACTCGCAACATTGGCGGCTTCGCCAACGACAAACTGGTCTGCGACCACTTGGCCGGTGTCGACCCCGACACGCAACCTAAGCTCGACTTTGTGTTTCTTCTTGAGATCGATGTTGAAGGACTGAATGGCGCTGATGATCCTTAATCCGGTCAGCACCGCACGATAGGCATCGTCTTCATGTGCAACGGGATAGCTGAAGTAAGCCATAAAGCCGTCACCCATGTACTGGGCGTAGTAGCCTTCGTACTGCTCGATGATTTGCTTCGAAATTTGATGAAAATTAGTGATCGCGTAGCGAAGGTCTTCGGGGTCTAGGTTATGGGCTAAGACGCTGGAGTCGACGAGATCACAGGACAGCAGGGACATCTGTCGCCGATTTGCGCTCGCTTCAGCGAGGCGGGGTCGATGAGCGGTGATATCAGCCGTCGCGGGGGTGGCCTCAGCGGATCCAGGCGGCACGACGGCACCGCAACTATCGCAAAACTTGTTGCTGGGTAAAATTTCGTTGCCGCATTCGGGGCAATTCGGCGCCACGAGGGTCCCACAGCCGCCACAGAACCTGGCATGCTTTCGGTTCTCGAAGCCGCATACGGCACACCGCATACTTCATTTCCCCCGCCAAACTCCTGTTGGCACTACCATTTATGCCCTGCAGACATGCGCTGATCTCCTACTGGACCACTCGCTTACCTCTCCCGTCTGCCGGATGTCATGAGATTGTTTGTTGGTTATCTATTTTAGGCTGGCGCCGATGAGTGACAAGGTGTTCTGCGACACCTCAGGTATCACCCTGATTTTTTTTACGCCGAATGGACGACCCCAATGCGGCTCGAGGCCGCCGATGGCATCGGGGCCAGGCCAGTCTGGGCTCAAGTTCCGCCAGCCCCCGCGGCATGGACTGGTGAAACACAGGGGGCGAGCGGCCGGAGCCCGCACAGCGCCCCCCTCCCGGCGCAACCAAGGCTCGCACCATGGCCGTTCTGGCGCGGGCAGGGGCCCTCGGCCTAGCGGCGAGCCCAGAGCAAGCAGACCGCAGGGCAATGCCGGTGGCCCGAAATCACTCAGCGACCCGCCTTCTCGGCGTCTCGAGGTCGCTGCGACCGCCCTGCAGCCGTGCCAACCGCTAGCGGGACCATCGTTACGCCGCGGCCGCCGTGTACCGGCGCAGTGGAGGCTGTGAGATGACCGCCTCGATGGCCTGGGATCGCAAAACGCGTGTCATTGCCGCCGCGGCCCCGATGTCGGTGATGCCCCCCAGCCGACAACCCTCGAAATGGTGTCGCTTGAAGTCAGGGGTGTTGGCCCCAAGCTCATGCGAGCAAACCGATCGGCGGCGCCGCAGCCCGCATGGTTCGGACGATGATGCGAGCCAAGCTCACCGTGTGCTGGTCTCACGTGCTGCACGCGACAAGCACGGGTGCGGGCCGTCCGTCACAGGTCGCGATACGCCGCATCCTTCGGGTAGCAGCCAACGTGCGGCCAGTGGTCGAGCCAATCCCGCGCAACCTCGCTGCCTTCGCTGCGCAGCTGGTCCAAAAAGCTGCGACTGCGGTTGAACTTAGAAGAATATCGTAGTTCGTCGGCGGTATGTGCCTTCATCTTGATCGTGCGCACGGTTACATGCTTGTGCTCTGCGGCAAAATCCTTGTAGCGCAAGTTCCACTCATTGACCTTTTCAATGAAATCCAGCTCCTTGTTGAGCGATAGGTTGCCCATCAGTTCGTTCATGCGGTCCTGAATTTCCGCATTGGTTTTGGGTGCATACGGCCACTGTTGGGGATTGATGCGCAGGATCCAAACTTCATTGGGCGCGTCATCAGCAACAAACTCGCGCACCGGCGGATTCTGCGAGTAAAGGCCGTCCCAGTAATAACCCGCCCCCTCGATGTGCTCGGTCTCGCGCAGCGTGGGCAATGTGCCTGCCGCGACGACGCTGGACAGGGTGAGCGGCAGCTGCTGGCGCCAGTGTTTTACCTTCCGGCGCTGCGGATACTTATTAACATCGGAGTCGAAAACAGTTTCAAAGCCGTTGACGACCTCCGAGGCACCGACCAAAAGCCGCGTCTTTACGCCTGGCCAGTCGATCCTATCGAAGTGTCGACAAGTTCTGGCGAGTAGGTCGTCCAAGTCAAAATATTGCCTGCGTATGCCGACGTTGGGCAGGCAGTTGGCGACCGCCTTGTAGATTAGGCCGCTCGGATTGAGCCCGGAAAAGACAGGCGCATTTAGTCCAAGCCCGGGTATCTCCGACTCCTCAAACCTATAGGCGCCGTAGGTCAAACAGTTCAGCACGGTCTCGGCGGGCGTGCACGCGACAAAGTCTTCCCAGAAACGGTTCAGGGTGTCGGCCGCCTCAACCGCTGATCCGGGTCTGCCATTCTTCGGAGCGAGACCGTACCAAACCAATAGTGCGCAAAGGGCCCCTGCCGACGTTCCACTTATGCCCGCGAGTTCGAAATGACCGCGCCCGACGTCCTTGAGGATCTCGGTGAGGACACCGACCTCGAAGGCGGCATGGATTCCACCGCCCTGGCACGCGACGACCACCTTCGTCATATCCGCCTCCTAAACGCGGGGGGATGAGATCCTACTGTACCGGCTCAAGCGCGCCCCACGGAAGGGTATCCGACGGTTCAAATTCCTAGGGATCATTACAAAGTTAACGACATCCGTTGCCGTCGTGTTTGCCAATCGGTTCGTGCCGGCCGGCGGCGCCGCCTGCGGGCCCTCGGACGGGGATTGAGACTTCGCGGTTTACCCAATCGGAGACGGCGCCTTGCAGTGACAAGTGGCCCGGGTCCACCATAAGGGCGTGCAAGGAGGGGGTGGTGCCCTAGCCGGCCAGGCGCAATGCCCAGCAATGGCCGCGGCCCGTGCCGCCGCTGATCGGGATGCTCTGCAACAGATCACGGACGGACGGCCGCCGTCGCGCCGGAAGCCTGCCAGGGGCACATGGTGCGATTGCACCCAAGAAACGGAGTCCCTCAGATGTCAAACAATAACAATCGCAAGGTGGGGCGCGCACAAACCGGCGACGGTGGGATGCTGCGGGCGGTGATTCTATTAACACTGCCATTTTTATCTTTTCAAAGCGATCTATTACACATGCTGAAAACTAACCTGGAACGGCGACCGAAAGGTGAGGACGGCAACACGTCCGCAAATAACGGCCTCGGTGACCTGATCCAAAAATTAACGGCACGGGAGCTGCAGGCTCTGATGATGGTCTTGGATCCATCGCAGACGTGGAGACGTGGCCTTGGCGAGGATTTTCAAAGAAAATTGGCGGACGACATTGCGGAAATCTCCCAGAAGTTTGCCGCTGGCGCCGTGAACATAATTGAGGCGCAGTCGAAAACTCTGGATCGAATGGTTGAATTGCTGCGTAAATTTAAGTAGCGGCGAGAGCATCGAAGATGAGTAACCCGTGGCGGCATCTTGATATCGCAATCATTGGGCTGTCCTGTCGTTTCCCCGGGGCGGCCACGACCGAAGAGTATTGGAAAAATTTGTGTGATGGGGTTGAGTCCGTTACCTTCTTTGCCGATCGGGAGCTTGCGGCGGCCGGCATCGATCCGACCTTGCTCGCCAACCCTAGCTACGTAAAGGCGGCGCCGATACTGCGGGACGTCGAGACGTTCGACGCGTCGTTCTTCGGTTATTCGCCTAAAGATGCCGCGCTGATGGACCCGCAGCAGCGCTTGTTCTTGGAGGTGTGCTGGGAGGCGTGCGAAAATGCCGGTTATGATCCGGCTGGCTATCCCGGGAAGGTAGGTGTTCTTTCGACCGGCGGCGGCGTGGTCACGAGCTATCTGCTGGCGAAGCTGCACCACGCGGATCTTCCCGGGCAGACCGCAAGCCTGCCGCACATCAACAACGACAAGGATTTCTTGAGTACCCGGGTTTCCTTCAAACTCAATCTCACGGGCCCCAGTTTCACAATTCAGTCAGCGTGCTCCTCCTCCTTAGTGGCGGTGCACCAGGCCTGCCAGAATCTGAGGTTCAATGAGTGCGATATGATGCTGGCCGGGGGATCGGTGGTCCGTATACCGCAAGTTGCGGGATACTTGGCGGAAAAGCGTAACCTGCATTCCCTGGACGGGCACTGCCGCCCCTTCGATTCCGTTGGTCAGGGCACCATTTTTGGCAGCGGCGTCGGGGCCGTGTTGCTGAAACCCTTGGAGCGAGCCGTTGCTGATCGCGACCATATCTATGCGGTCATCAAGGGGACGGCGGCGAACAACGATGGTGCAGGCAAGGGTAGCTACACCGCTCCGAGCTTAGGCCAGCAGGCCCAGGCGGTGGTTGATGCGCTGGGGTCGGCGGGGGTAAGCGCCGACAGCATCGGCTATATCGAATGCCACTCAACCGGAACCATTGTCGGCGACCCGTTGGAGATCGAGGCGCTGACCATGGCGTTCCGACGGGACACCAAACGCAAGCAGTACTGTGCCGTCGGTTCGGTGAAGGCCAATATCGGCCATCCCGAGCAAGCCGCGGGTATTGCTGGCTTGATCAAGACCGCGCTGGTGCTGCATCACAAACGCATCCCGCCGAGCATCAACTATCATAGGCCGAATCCTGCTATCGACTTTGCCTCGTCACCCTTTTATGTGAACGCAGAGCTGCGGGATTTTCCCGGCGCCGACACGCCGCGGCGCGCCGGCCTCAATAGCCTTGGGATTGGCGGTACGAATACCTTCGCCGTCCTCGAAGAAGCGCCGTCAACTCACGCCGCCGAGAGCTCCTCCCCGGACCTGTGGCCGTGCTTGGTCACCCTCTCCGCCAAAAGCGCCGAAGCGTTGCTGGCCCGTGTCGAGCAACTTCTGAATTGGCTGAACGACAATTCCGATGCACCTATTGGTGACATTTGCTACACCACCAACGTCAGCCGAAGCCAGTTTGGCTTTCGCTTCGCCGCACCCGCCCGGTCGGTCGCTGACCTGAAAAAGCAACTCGCCGTATGGCTACGAATTGCGCCCAAATATAACTCGGGCCAGCAGGGCACCGGCAATTCGCGCATCGCCTTCATGTTTTCCGGGCAGGGTTCGCAGTATGCCGGCATGGCCGCAGATCTCTACCGTACGCACTCGGTTTTTCGGGATGCCCTGGATCATTGCCATGCTTTGGCGCGACCCTATCTCGAGCAAGGCTTGCGCGATGTAATTTTTGATGGGGACGGCGATCAAGCACTCGTCAACCGCACCGACTACACGCAACCTGCGGTGTTGGCGGTTGAGTATGCTCTGACCGAGCTTCTGAAGTCCTTTGGCATCACGCCTGCGGCAGTGATTGGGCACAGCTTGGGTGAATTTACCGCCGCCTGTGTAGCCGATGTCATCGAGCTCAAAGACGCGATGCGATTGATCACTGCTCGCGGTGCGCTAATGCACGGACTGCCGAGCGGTGGAGGCATGGCCGCAATTTTGGCCGAAGCATCCGTGGTGCGCGCGCTCATCGATAAGATCGCTCCCGAGCTTGCCGTGGCCGCGCTGAACGGGCCGCTGAACACGGTTGTCTCCGGTGACCGTGATGCTTTGCGAAGACTTGCGGTGGAGTTGGATCGGCAGGCGATCACTTATCGGCACTTGCGAATTTCCAATGGCTTCCATTCGCCACGTACTGAGCCGATTCTTGCTGATCTGGAAAACGTAGCAGGCCAGATCGCCTACAAGGCACCTAGGCTGCCTCTGATATCCAACCTTACCGGTGGGTTGATGACCGCCGCGCCGGACAAATCCTACTGGTCCCGACATCTTCGGGAAGGCGTGCGGTTCGCAGATGGCATGCTTGCGCTCGCTAAGCTCGAGTGCCGGACCTTTCTCGAGGTCGGACCACACCCGGTGCTGTTGCCGCTTGCGCAAGTCTGTCTTGGACAGAATGCCAAGTCCGCTGCCTGGGTTGCGACGCTGAACCGTCAAAAATCTAATGCCGATTCAATCAGTGAAATGCTGGTCGCATTGTATCTGGCGGGCCATAAGATCGACTGGACGGCAGTGCATGCCGACGCTTGCTGGCGACGAATACCGCTACCTACCTATCCCTTCCAGCGCAGACGGCATTGGATCGAGGACGATCCGACCCGGATTGCACGGCCCTCAAGTGCTGCCGAACCAAGCCATCCATTGCTTGGGACACGCTTAAACTCGACGGGCAAAGAGGTGCATTATCAAGCTCGCTACGGCGTGCGGCATGCCGGTTATCTTTCTGATCATAAAGTTGTGGGAACCGTCGTGCTCCCAACCACCGCCGAGCTGGAGGCCGCCACGGTGGTCGGCCGCATGCATTTCGGGACGCCGCGAGTGAGCTTTGATGACGCCATGCATCATCAAGCGATGCCCTTTGCCAATGGGGAGGATCGTTTTGTACGGGTACTGGTAGATCCGCTGAAGTCCGACCGGGCAAGCTTTCGGCTGGTTAGTGCGGCTACAGAGGACGCCGAGGTTTGGCATACCCACATGACGGGCATCCTGCGCACGGCCGAGGGCCCATCCTGGTCGGCATTCTCACCGGCGCAAGTTCGCTCCCGCTGTCAGCAAACCGTACCTGTTGCCGACTTTTATGAGCGGCTCGGTAGGCTCGGGTTGGAATATGGACCTAGCTTTCGTGGCGTTCAGGAAGTGTACCTCGGCCAACACGAGGTGTTGACCAAGGTGCAGCTTCCGGACGGTCTGGCACAGTTGCAATACGTATTGCACCCGGCATTTCTGGATGCGTGCCTGCATGCTTATCCTCTTGTCCTCGAGGCTACGGAGAAGGGCAAAAGTGATGGGCTTCGCTCCCACCTGCCCGTCTCTCTCAAAGGTTTTCGCTGCTATCAGGACGGGATCGATCACGCCTGGGTGCACACCAAGCTGCGCAGTGTTGAGAACGACGACACCCAGGTGATCGATATTCGAATTTACGATCTGGCCGAGCGGCCGGTGGCCGAGCTGGAAGGATTGACGGTGCGCCTGTTGCCGCTCGCCAAAGTGCGACAGCCTCGGGCAGACACGGACGACGTCTTCTATAGGGCAGCCTGGCGCTGGAGCGCGAAAGCGGTCGCCAATCCCCAGGCTGATCGCGCTCCGGCAAGCTGGATGATTTTCGCCGATGCAAAGGGTGTTGGTGTCGCGCTCGCCGGCAGACTGGAAGCCAGAGGCCATCATTGCCACCTCGTCTACAGGGATCGTGCATGCGCGCGGCGAGGCGCTCGAACGTGGACCGTAAACGAAAGACAGCCTCATGATTTTCGCCAACTGCTCGAGCAATTCACGGCCAGCGAGACGCTCCCCTGCGCGGGCGTGCTCTACCTGTGGGGTTTGGATACTCCGGCCATCGCCGCCATAACGCCGGAAGAACTAAAGAACGGCAGTGAGATGATGTGCCGTGGGGCATTGGCGATTTTGCACGCCCTTGCCGAAACGCGCTCGACAAACCAGCCCGACCGACGCCTTTGGTTTGTCACGGCAAACACGCAGAAGACCGAGGGCCATCGCCAGCACGTCGATCCGGTCCAGGCGCCCCTCTGGGGCTTGGGGCGCACCATTGCGATCGAATATCCGAGCGTCTGGGGAGGATTGATCGATCTCGAGCTCGACGAGTACCGGACGCCGGACATAGAGTTATTGACGGCGGAGTTGCTCCAGCCAGATGGTGAGACCCAAATTGCCATCACCGCCGCCGGCCGGCGCATGGTGGCGAGGTTCGTCAAGCAAACGCTGGCCGAATTGCCCGTACGGCTGCCGCGCGTGCGCGGGGACGCCACCTATCTTGTCGCCGGCGGTTTGGGAATGCTGGGGTGCAGCGTCGCCAAGTGGCTGATCGGCAAGGGTGCGAAACACCTTGTCTTGACAGGTCGCAGCGCGAAGGCCGACGCAGCAGAAAAGATCTTTAGCGCCGCCGAGATGAACGGCGCCAACGTGCATGTCGCCGCCGTCGACATCAGCCGAGATAAGGATGTCCGGCAACTCATTGCGACGATTAGCAATGAGTTGCCGCCTCTCAAAGGCGTGGTGCAGTCGGCCGGCATCTTGGATGACGGAATTTTGGCGCAACTGGATTGGGACAGGTTCGCCCGTCTATTCGAGGCTAAAGTTTATGGAAGCTGGCTTCTGCATGAACATACCAAGTCGCTGGAGCTAGACTTCTTTATTTTGAAATCCTCATTGTTGAGCCTGCTCGGCTCCGCGGGTCAAGCGAACTACACGGCCAGTAGCGCCTTTCTCGATGCTCTGATGGCTTATCGACGCGGCGCGGGCTTGCCGGCCACGGCGATCAATTGGTGTGCCTGGTCAGGAGGTGGGTTGGCCACGGTTTCGGGCGCTCGTGGCGAAGCGATGTGGTCCTCGCTGGGTGTGGAATTCGTGTCCCCTGATCGCGCCATGCAGCTCTTCGACCAGCTGATGCACCGCGACGTGGATCAGATCGCGGTGGCAATCGCTGATTGGCCAACCTATGCCGGCAAAGTGGGCAAGCCCCTGTTCTTGGCAGAGCTGCTGAGCGGGAGTGAGGCGGCCGGACCGCGGAAGTCTGATGACACAAAGATCGCCGTGACGGCATCCCCTGTGGCAGCGAACAGTCACGCACGCGAACAGCTTTTGACCAGATTGCGCGAGCACATCATGGCGAAACTTGGTTTCGCCGAAGCGATCAACCCGGATCAGCCATTGAACGAACTCGGGGTGGATTCGTTAATGGCAGTGACCCTATCGAACAGCCTCGAAAATGAGTTTGCCATTCCGGTGCCGGTCGCGGAACTGATCAAGGGACCAACGATCAACCAACTGGCAGAGCATTTGATTACTGAGTTTACCGCAACCCTACCGACCGACGCCACCAAGCCCAAGTCGGCGCCGGCGTCAGTGGTCGCTCTCCAAATGCTGGATCTGCCCAAACCTGTCGCCCAGGTTCCTTCGCGGGCGACGCCGGCAGCCCCTGCCATCGCTCATTCGGCGGTAACGGAAGTCCGAATGACAGGTGATCAATATCACGGCGGCGAGCGGTCGCAACAAGCCGGTACTCCCCACGCAGCGGTCGAGGCAGCCGTCGCCCTTGCCGGAAACGGCACGCGCCCACAGGCTCGCCCGGATGTTGAAGGAACCGAGGTTGTGCTCCCTCCGAGCAAGGGCAATGGCGCTGGGCTAGCAAATTTCCGCACGCCGGTTGCTAGCCTCGCCGGCGCGAACACTTCGCCCGCCAGCGGAAAGTGGTTGATCGCGCCCCAGCCAAATCCTGGTGCCAAGGCCCGTTTGTTCTGTTTTCCCTACGCGGGCGGCGGCGTCGTATCGTTTCGGACCTGGCCCCAATTACTCGACGGCTCGGTGGAGTTGGTGGCGATCGAGCCGCCGGGACGGGGAACCCGCATCAAGGAAACAGCCGTCGATGACCTCGATACTTTCGTCAAACGACTGTTGTCGGAGATGGTTGGCTGGCTGGATAGACCGGCTGCCTTTTTTGGACACTGTCTGGGTGGGCTCACGATGTTTGCGACACTTTGCGCGCTACCGGAAGTGTCTGCAGGCTACATCAAGCATGCATTTGCCTGCGGGGTAAGACCGCCACAGCTGTTGAAGCGCGGGGGAGCATTTGAGGACAATTTGGTTTATGACATGATGCTGCACCCACAATTCGATATTGGGGCCCCGCCATATGCGCAACCGGACGATGTGTTTGCGGATATCATCCGGCAATTCGATACTCCGGCTGCTGACAGGATGCTCGAGATACCGAAGCTCAGAAAAGTATTGTTGCCGACGATCCGCGCCGAATTTGAGATGGCCTCCAACTATAAGCATCGACCTGTCGAGCCGTTCCCGTTCCCGATCAGCAGTTTTATCGGTGATTTGGACCCCTGGGTGTCGGCGGAAGATTCGGTCGGCTGGGGGGAGTTCACGCGAGGTGGCTTCACCAACCATGTGCGCAAAGGCTCGCATTTCTTGATGGCGGACGACCGAGAGTACATTTTGCAGACAATCAATCGCGCGTTCGCAGAATTTACTATCTGAACGAGGGGTGGCGCAGAAGCGCGCTGCCCCGCAAGAGGCGCCTATCCTCACCTTGACGCGCTGAACTCCATTGTTGCTTTGAGCTGTGCATCTCCTTCTTCTGTACAATGGCAAAGATGCAGGAGTTTTGTAGCCAGCGAGCCCGTCGAAACCGGTGCTTCCAGGAACTTGCCGCGCGCGGCCGTCGCGTAGCGGTAGGCTGAACGCAGGAGCTGTGGAAAATAGTTCCACGAGCCGCCCCGCCGACATGGGCAGGCTACCCTTAACTCCTGTCAAACCAGCGTTGCAATGTCGTACTCGGAGATTTCCAATGCCCATTTAGGGCTGCGTCGCAGAGACCATCTCGGGCTGCGTCGTAGAGAATTGCCACGAAAGCTGCGGCCGCGCGGCGAAGCACGAAAGGAGACCGGCGCTGCGCCATTGTCAGGGAGATGATCGACGTGTTCAGACGGGGCCGCACGCCCATATCGTGAAGGCAGGGTTGCAATAGGGCAGGGTCCGGCATCCCTAAGGGCGGTCGCAGTTTGCATT